>CETC01029754.1_pt1 | contig 30762 bp, 61 predicted proteins | sample 326911 | NCBI WGS metagenome assembly CETC01 (sample SAMEA2622694, study PRJEB7988) | marine metagenome | isolation source: saline water (ENVO:00002010), including | reverse complement strand
AGATTCCAGGCGTGTACATTAGTCCAGGCCAGTCTGTGATTTTGGGAACTGGACTTAAGTTTGGTGTGCCTCATGGGTACATGCTTGAAGTAAAGAATCGTTCTGGCAACGCAGCCAAGAAGAGCTTGCTTGTGGGTGCATGCGTGATTGATTCAGGCTATGATGGAGAGGTGTTCATCAACCTTCACAACGTTGGAACTGTTCCCCAGTTCATCCAGGCGGGCATGAAAATTGCGCAAGTGGTGTTGACTCCTGTAGTGCATTTTAGGGCTACTGAACGCAGCGAGGGCGGTCTATACGACTATCCAATGACCATTAGCAACAGGGGCGATGGTGCCCTGGGGAGTACAGATGGATAGCGAACAAACCTTGGAAGACTTATACGAAAAGTACAACATCAGTAACCTCTCGTATGGGAAACGCTCCGATGCTCTTGGCGATTTGTATGAAGAATATACGAAGAACATATTCACCTCTGAAGATGTCTGGCGTAAATATAATTCCAAGGCGCCAGCAGAGACCACTATGGAGAAGGTTTTCCACAGTACTTTGCAGCCATACGGAATTACTGCAGTGAAAACTGTAGAGGTAGTGCCAGTTCCTTGCAGAAAGTCTGGTGGAGAACCGAAGACGGATGTACATTTGCGAATCAACGGCGCTGTGGATATTAAACTGTCTGTTAAACAGTCACATTCTAATAACGTTACTGTCGCTGAGTTTTCTGCGGATACCATTTGTGATGAGGTGGGTATCGGAGATGCGGAAGCAGCGCGGCTCTTGGAAAAGCACCAGAAAGACGCGTCAGCTAAGCTTTTTACGGCAGACGAGAAGTCGGATTTGAAGCGCCGCCTATCCCCCTTTAAGAAGAAGCTTGTTAAATGGGTGTTGTCAGGTTCTCCTGACGAGAGTTCTACGGATACAAGAATAGCCAATCATACAATTATGTTCAAGGTTGATTCGCGGTGCTTTAGGTTGCGAGATTTTAGTTCTTATACCATTGAAGAGCAAGTCAATAAGATTCTTGAGGGTCGCGCAGGTTTTGGAACTGGTTTGTCATGGACCTATGCTACTGGTTCAAAAGGAAAAAGGATTCAGTTCAAGTGTCCAGTACTATAGGAGAACAAGTGGAAGCAACTGAAAGCATACCAGTCATTCGCACAGTGTCTGATGATCAACATGATATCATTCGAAATATTCAGGCATTGTATGTGCCCGAAGGTTTTGAGTTGGATCCCACATACAGTAAGGGAAAATTTTATAAGACTTACAAGAAAGGAAAAGCTTTCAACAGGCCAGGGATCATTGATCCGCCTTTGAAGTATGACCTCTTTCCACAGACGCCAGATACGTTGCCAGCTAGTGCAGAGGCCCTACCAATAGAAAGCGGGACAATTAAGAGCATTATGTTTGATCCTCCCTTTGTTGCTGGCCATACCAAGAAAAAGCCTACGGGCATAATCGGGGAGCGCTTTCACGGGTTTAGATATGTGTCTGATCTGTGGGGGTGGTATGACAAATGCCTCGCTGAGTTTCATCGAGTGCTCGCAGACGGCGGCATCTTAGCATTTAAGTGTCAGGATACTGTATCGTCTGGGAAGAATTGGTTTTCTCACTGTTATATTATGAACCGTGCGCTTGAGCATGGCTTCTATCCTCGTGATATGTTTGTCTTAACAGCAAAGTCGCGTATCATTGGACATAATCATCGCAAGAATCAAGCTCACGCAAGAAAATTTCATTCATATTTTTGGGTTTTTGAGAAAAAAACATGCAGAGTTCCGTATGAAATCGAAGAGATTATAGAGATTAACAAAAAGGCAGACGAAAGGTTTGCCGCAAAAAACTTACAACAAAAGGAAGATGATAATGGATAAGGCAACACAGAAGACAATGTTTAGTTCGAAATCGATGGAGTGGGCTACTCCACAACACTTTTTTGATCAGTTGGATGAGAAGTTCGGACCATTCACTTTGGATCCGTGCTCTAATGAGTCCAATTATAAAGTGAAAAACCGATTTACCGAAAAGGATGACGGACTTAGCCGAGATTGGTCGAAGAACGTGGTGTTTATGAACCCACCTTATGGGCGAGGGATTAAACATTGGATCAAAAAGGCATACGAAGAAGGTCAAAAAGATGACACCACAGTTGTCGCTTTGATTCCAGCACGCACTGACACACGCTATTGGCATGACTATGTGATGAAGGCTCATTCGATTTACTTTGTAAAGGGAAGATTGAAGTTTGGCAATGGAGAGAATAGTGCTCCGTTCCCATCGGCTGTCATCGTCTTTAAGAAAGAAGACAGTCCGAAAGAGATGCCCCGACTTGAGGTCTTGTCAGTTCGATGAATAGAAAGCAACGCCGCGCCGCCGAGAGAAAAAGAAAGAAAGGAGATGCCGAACAGGTGATGTCCGATAAGGTGCATTTGTTCGGACAACTCCCAGATAAATGTGATGCATGCACGAAATCGTTTGACAAGAAGAATCGTGATATGGTATTCTCTTGGAGTGTGGTAGTAAAGGAGCAGACAGTACGCTTGTTTTGCCCCGAATGCATCAAAAAAACACAGGAGGTTATAGATGATTACACGCAAAAATTCTAAAAATGGAAAACTTACACCCATGCAGCGTCATGATGTATGGGAAGTCAAGGATGTGGATGAGATTACCGAAGAAGTACAGAAAGTGATGAAGTCTATGGGTCTCTCTACAGAGGAAGTAGATAAGGTGCTCCCACAAAAGAAGGAGAAAAAGTAATGGGAAATGTTAACAGAGGCATCGCACGCCGAGAAGAGTTGCGCGACCGCGCTGCGGAGTTAGTTGAACAAAGAAGCCGCCGTACGCCTGCAGAACAATTAGCCGTTCTTGATCGTAGATTGGGGGATGGCGTGGGCGCCGTCAAAGAACGCAGGCGCCTGCAATATCTCATCGACAACCCGCCGCAGACGAAGAAAACAAAGAAAAAGGATGGCGCCAATGACAGTGCGTAGGTTGTCGCCTAAATTTTTAAATCAAATTTTGGCTGGAAGGATTAAAGAAAAGCCTTCCCTTGTGGTAATAAAATTCTATAGGAATAATTGTCACTATTGTCACGGGCTTCATTCAGATTATGCTCAAATAGCTGAAGATGATTCGGATGAAGAGGCACATTATTTTGCCTTCAATATAGATGATCAGCCAAGCATACAAAGAACATTAAGATTTGAGGGTGTGCCTACCATTTGCACAATTCTTGTAAGCGAAACACGCCCCAGGGTAAAGCTGATGCCGGACCCCAAGGATCCCCATAGAGACAAATGGTATTATTCTAATGATATTAAGAAATTTATTGCAAAGGAGAAGAAATCATTATGAACATCAAACTATACAATGCAGCAATTACACAATTGAGAGCAAAGGCAATGGAGTCGTTAGCTCTTTTGGATTTGTATTTGACAGATCCAACGATGGTTCCCGATCATTCCAGTATCGTGGAGGAAATTACTAAACATGCCCAGCTATTGTCGCAGCATGAGGCAGCACTGTTGAGCATGCAGCAGTACTTTAATTCGACGGGCGCAGCACCCCCACAACAACGCCGCCCAACCCCAGAGGAGATGAAGGCAGCCATGGCGAATATGCGTCAGGCTGCACCTCCTCCTTCACCTGAGCCTATCACCGAAGAGGAGCTTCAGAAGCGCTCCCCAACATTTAGAAAGTCTCAGCAGCAGAAGGCTCAACGCGCACCTAAGAAGGCGACAAAGACCAAAGCAGCAGCGAAAACAAAAGTTGTCAGTACAGATGACTCCGAGAAGAGCTAATGTTTAAGAAAGGTTTATCATATGATGATGTACTGCTTAAACCACAGTATTCGGATATCGAATCGCGCAGCGAAATTAAACTAGAATCTGATTTGGGAAAGGGGTTAAAGCTTAAGCTGCCTGTTTTAGCCTCCCCTATGGATACCATTTCTGAATCGACAATGGGCGTGGCAATGCAAAAGAGTGGCGGCGCCGCCATCATTCACCGCTATAACACTATTGAGGAGCAGATGCGACATGTTCGTGTCGTATCTTCTTTGTGTTCGCAAGAGAGTTACTTAAACTTGATGATTGGTGGCGCCGTCGGGGTTACGGGGGATTATCTGGAACGCGCTCAAGCTCTACGCACCATGTTTGCTAGGTTTATTTGCGTTGACGTGGCTCATGGTCACCATTCTTTGATGAAGAGCGCACTGCGCAACTTGCGCAAAGTGCTGGGTGATGATATACATATCATGGCTGGCAACGTCGCAACACTGGAAGGCTTTAATGACTTAGCAGATTGGGGTGCGGATAGTGTACGCTGTAACATTGGAGGAGGCTCCATCTGTTCCACCAGAATTCAGACTGGTCATGGTGTTCCTGGTTTTCATACCATCGTAGAGTGCTCTCGTTCAGATCGTAATGTAAGAATAATTGCTGACGGTGGCATACGCAACTCTGGCGATATTGTTAAAGCGCTTGCTGCAGGTGCTGATGCTGTTATGTGCGGGTCGCTTTTTGCAGGGACTACCGAAACCCCTGGTCAAGTTTTTGAAGATATAGACGGTACAAAATGGAAGTCCTATAGGGGGATGGCGAGCAAGGAAGCGCAGGTTCAATGGCATGGACGCTATAATTCTCACGAGGGTGTTGCAACGCGCGTCCCATATCGTGGAAGCGTAAACGATATCCTTGGGGACTTGGAACGAGGCATGCGCTCTGGATTTAGTTATTCGGGTGCTCGTGATATCCTCGAATTGCAATGTAAAGCCGAGTTTGTTGAACAGACGTCTGCAGGATTGTCGGAGAGTCGCACTCATATTACCAATAGGAAGTGGCAATGACTCAAGAGACAAACTATGGCAACAACACTAAAAGGATTGTTTTTACAGAGAATGATCATCGTCATGCACAGTTGATATTAAAGTTGAAATATATGCGTATTACACAGGCGGCGTTTTTTCGCCATATTATAACTGGCCTGATAGAAGACGACCCACGCATTCTTGAATATACGAACGGAATTTCTTTCAAATCAAAGGCCAAGAAGGCAAAAAGCCAAAAAGACCAAAATTTTGGCCGCCAAAAAATACGAGATTTTGGACTTTCTGAAGAAGATGTGGAGAGTATCTTTGACTTGATTGAGGAAGAGGGGCCAGAATTATGAAATATCAAGATGGCCTATTAGAATGTTCGCGACTGTGCATGAAGCACAAGATGGGATGTCAGCATCGTAAGTGTCGATTTTGGATTGATTATAAAGAAGAGCAAAATTGCACTTTAATATCTATTTATGAAAACGGTCGCATGACATTACGAGAGGTGGCTGAACGATTGGGAATTTCTTTTGCCAGAGTGAAGCAAATTGAAACCCAAGCGCTGGCGAAGATTAGGAAGCGCTGTTTAAATAAAGGGATCACTTTTTAAGGTGTTTATCAAAAACAATTACTAATTACAGATGAGTTTTCATTTTTAAGGAGAAATATAATGGCTCGCAAGACACTTTTGAACGAGGCGGAAATCCGCCGTTTTATGAAATTAGCTAACATGGCACCAGTGGCTACTGAAAGAATGGATGAAATGTATCCACCCGGTGCAAGAGATGAAGAGTTGGAAGCCGAGGCTGGCGTTGAGATGGACACACCCGAAGGGGATGTGGCTGTCGAAGACGAAGTGGCCTTAGATGAGCCTATGGCTGATGAGGCACCTATGGAAGAACCAGTAGATGACATGGGTATGGATGCTGCAGGCGCAATGGTGTCTGTGGATGATTTCATGGCCGCATTAGAGACTGCTTTGGAAGAGGTTACGGGCGAAGAAGTTAGTACTGAGGTTGACCTTGAGGCTGGCGAAGAAGAAGCTGAGGACCTAGAAGGGGGTGATGTTGCACTAGATGGTCCCGAAGCAGAGCCAATGCCCGATATGGAAGTTGGCGCAGAGGAAGAAGAAGTTGAATTCTCGATGCAAGAGCAACTTGTGAATAAGGTGGCACAGCGTGTTGCAGCACGTCTGGTCAAACAAAATAGAAAGGCCAAACTGACCGAAGAACTTACAGAACGCATTTTCAATAGATTAACCCAAAAATAATTGTTGACATAGGTCTTGCGAGCAGTTATAATATAACCACTGAGAGAGATCTCGGTGGTTATTTATTTTAGGGAGTGATTTGTGGACCACCCATGGTTGTTTTATGTTCTGTTCTTTTTGTTTGGGTACGTGACCTGCAGAACATTCTATTTTATGAGCGCTGTGCGAAAAAGCGCAGCACTTTTGAAGGTAACTCAATCGGTGACACTATTTATTATTGTACGCGGTCTGGAACACTTTCATTATGCTAAAGAGTTTCGCCTTGCAACCATGAAGGCAGAGGACGCTAGCGAACAAAACATTCAAGCATTTTTATATCAATTCGAGGACGAAATGAACCTTTACAAAACACGTTCCATACGAAATATTATTGATGCTCACGGTAGTTTCTTTAAAGAACTAGTTGACTTCACCGACTGGAAGAGCGCCATGGTGTTCTTGGAAGGCAACAAAGAATCAGTCGAAACATTTATCAGAAAGGATTAATATGATTAAACGTTTAAAAGATAAGCTCGCCAGTATTATAGAGGAAGAAGAGCAAAAGATTATTCTTATGGATGCCTCTGGCGGCTCTAGAGAGCCTGATTTACGGGTTGTCGGATTGTTTTCCGAGATCGTAGATGAGAAGATTGCCGAGATTATTCACGCAATGTTGTTTATGAACGAGATGAATAAAGCAGAAGAAGACGAGAAGAAGAGAAAAGACATTGAGTTTTATCTATCAACCTATGGAGGGTCTGCAGATGATATGTTTGCCCTCTATGACATGATGAAGATTATTGAGAACGACACAGATATCAGCGTTATCGGCATGGGTAAAGTTATGTCGGCTGGTGTGTTGATTCTTGCAGGTGGAACCAAGGGCAAAAGAAAGATTGGTCGCAATTGCCGAGTGATGCTACATTCAGTTATTGCAGGCAACCAGGGACCGCTTCACAACCTTATTAATGAGATGGAAGCAATCCAAGACCTGCAAGAAATGTACATAGAACGTTTAGTAGAGGAAACAAAAATGACCAAAAAGCAACTCAAAAAGTTGCTGGAACAAAAAGTTAACATCTATTTATCTGCAGAACAAGCAGTTGAATATGGCATCGCTGACGAAATTATATGAGGGAACCAAATGTCTGATTTGAATAAGATTCTGAAAGAAGAGTACGATAAGAAAAAGAACACAATCACCACGCAGTCTTTGATGGAAATGATCGAAGAGATGATGAACTTGCAAGAGGCGTTTGGTTTGGTTCTGGAGGAGCCGTCGTCCGCTGCCGCACAACAGGCAGCGGCACAGGATCCAGGCGACAGCATCAAGGCTTACAGAGAAAAAGAAAGAATCCTGCGTCGTGTCCCGGTACCCCAGTTTACAGAGTTGGGGTGGGGAACTGCCGCCACAGTCGGACCCGATGACAAAGTATCGATTCCCACATCTGCGGATCGTAACGCGCTTAAGATGTATTTAGAAAATATTCCTGGCTTAAAGAACGACCCGGGCAATTTTAAAGCTAAAATTGATGAGCTAAATGGCTTCATCAAAGACGCCGCGACGAAAGCTAAGGAATTGGATATAGCCAAATCAATGTCGTTTTTGGTTTTCTATAGAACACTTTCAATGATCATATCCAACTTTAATGCGGCGTCTGCTGGATTTTTGTTTGAGTCATTTTTGGCAGTATTGTTGGATGCCGAGAAAGGACATCAGGTGCCTGCCAGTGGTGCTTCAACAATCGCAGATATTATTGTCTATCCTAATGGAAAAACAATACCCATTTCTCTTAAGTTGTATGATGAGAAAACGGTTAAGGTTGGCGGCTCTTTTAAGCAACTAGTTGATGACTTAATAAAAGATGGCCAAATGGATTATCTTGTAGCTGCGAAGAACTTTGTTGGCGAGAAGCAAGATAAGGCGGTTGATAGTTTGGATTTTTATTATTTCGCCTTCACACGAGGAAACATGCCTTCGATGCTGGATGCAGTTAATCTGGATGCTGAACTATTGAGACTGCCCAAAATATTTAAGACCCAGCAAACTTATGAGGCAACCCCTGATGTGGACAAATATTTGAAACTTCCCCCGAAATCCCGCGTCAACGTTAGCGACAATTACAGTAGGTTTAAGGCTGCTCTTAAAAATAATTTGGCCAAAGAGGGGACGAAAATTGTTCGCGCAGGACATGATGTGAATAAAGCGTTGGGCGAGGCCTCGCGCGAGGGAACATACAAGATTGGTGGCACACCGGTCACGATCACCTTTCAATTTGATCCGGAAAAAGTCAATACAGACACCATTCAGACAACAGTAGAGAACTTTTTGGCAAACAAATATGATCAAAAAGAAGCAAATACCCAAGATCCAGAGGCAGATTTTAAAGTAGGAAGAGACAAAAATCTATCCTCTGACGAGAAGCCAGTGTTTATTTTTACTGCCGCAGGAAGCGCTCAAGCAAAAACAAAGAGCGGCGAGCGACGATTCAAATACGATACTGCTTTGAGAGATGAAATTTACCCTTTGATAATTAACGATAAAACAGTAAAATTTAAGGTTTCGGGCAATGCGGACATGGCCTTGACCAAAACCGTCCAAGGCAAGGTTAACACCATCCTAAGAAATCAATATAAGGCTGCAATTAGGAATATTATTCAGAGCGCGTATACAGATAATTATCCAACGGAAGAGAGTGAAGGCAATGCTAAGAGCAACCCTCGCAAAGCGAAAATTCATAAACTATACGGAACTGGCGAGGGGGGCGAGGGACTTTCATCGGATGAATCAGTGGAAGTACTTAAGCGCGCATACAATGAAGCATATAAAGAACAGGCCGACCCCAACAATCCCGAGAAGAAAATCCGTGTAGCTGGAACGGCTGACGCCAAAAAGTATTATGAGGCAGCTTTGAAGGCTACGATTGGCTATCAACTCACAAGACAGTTTGAACTTACTAGACCCAAACTTATGAAATTAATGAAGGACGGCAAAGGTGGCGCGCGCGCAGAGAGTGGTGTAGAACTGCCATATGACACTGACGAAAATGGAAAAGTGGCTAGTTTGCAAATTGGAGAGGATGTTGTTTATACAACTGTGAAGGTCGTGCTTGAAAATATTAATGAATCACTGAATACAGTTTTTGACAATTTAGCACAATTGCAGGATAACATCAATACATACGTTGCCGGAGGTATGAATAAGTCGAAATACGCTGAAGACGCTGAAAAAAACGCAGACACCATTTCCGAGGAGACAGCGAAAGTTCGCAAAGAAAAATCGCCAGAAGGAGCCGCAAACAATCCCAGCAGGGTAATCCCATTGCCACAAGCGGCAGAATAATTTCCAAAAACACTTGACACTTTAACCAGCAACGGTTATAATAAATAAACAACTCAGAGGTATTAATGAGCAGAGCATATGAGAGTAAAGACACACTTCAACAAAAGATTATTAAGGGTGCCAACACATTAGCAGACAACGTGGCATCAACTTTAGGACCGAAAGGTCGAAACGTTTTACTCCAAGAGAAGGGAAAAGCGCCATTCATTACGAAGGATGGTGTTACCGTCGCACAATTTGTTGCGTTGGAGGATCCGTTTGAGAACGCTGGAGCGCAGGTGATTAAGCAAGCCGCAATCCAGACGAATAGTGATGCTGGTGACGGCACCACTACGGCTACTGTGCTGGCCAGAGCTATCCTTACAGAAGCCCAAAAATATATTCTGGCTGGTATACCACCTACAGAATTACAGCGTGGCCTGGGGATTGCTGCGAAGGAAGTTGTCAACAACCTTAAGGCTGCAGCCAAGCCTGTCACGAGCATTGAGGACATTAGACATGTCGCTGCTATTTCTGCCAATAACGACACGACGATTGGAGAACTGATTGCCATGGCAGTTGATCGTGTGGGCCAAGATGGCTCTATCACAATCGAAGAATCGCGTTCGCTTGAAACGTCTTTGGATGTTACCGAAGGCTTCAAACTTGATGCAGGCTACTGTGCTGGAGCTTTCATTAATGATGAGCGCAGGGCAATGATGTATCATGACGAGCCTTTGCTGCTGGTGACTGACTATAAGATTAACACTGTTGAACAAATTCTCCCCATTCTAGAGATGGCCGCAAGAGAGGGTCGCCCCTTGGTTATCGTAGCCGAAGACATCGAGGGTCAGGCGTTGGCCGCACTCATCATGAATGCCATGAGGGGCACTATGAAGATTGCAGGGATCAAGGCTCCACGATATGGCGAAGAGCGGCGCAACACAATGCATGATCTGGCGCTTTCTGTTGGTGCCACCTTTATCACTCGCGAGAGTGGAGTGAAGCTTCAAGAAGTCAAGATGGAACATTTGGGTACTGCAAAGTTTATCGAGAGCACCAAATATTCTACAACTGTAGTGGGAGGCCATGGCGACCATAAACAAATCGAAGAGCAGATTGAACAACTCAAAGCTTTGATTGAACAAACGGAATCGCTTCAGGCATGCGAACAAATTCAAGATCGTATTGTTCGTTTATCTTCTGGAGTGGCGGTTATCCGCGTCGGCGGTGCAACCGAAGTGGAGATGACCGAAAAGAAGCATCGAATTGAGGATGCTCTTGAAGCGGTTAGGTCTGCACAGCAGGAAGGAATCGTTGGTGGCGGAGGCACTGCATTACTCAGAGCCAGCAACACACTGGTGATGAAAACTGAAAGTGCCGAACAGGCTATGGCAGGCGGTATTATTCAGGCTGCATGCCGCGCGCCTTTGCGACAGATGGCGCACAATGCTGGTTTTTCCGCTGACATTATAATTAAGAACGTTCTCGACGCCCCTAATGACAGCGGTTGGGATTTTCGCAATGATGAATTAGTGAATCTCTACGAAAGCGGCATTATAGATCCAGTTAAGGTAACTAAAACGGCATTACAAAATGCTGTAAGTTGCGCTGGAACCTTGATAACCACTAATTATGGTATTATTCAAACGGAGTAGTAACAAATGCCACGAAAATTTAATGAAGGCGACTTGGTTTATATCCCACAGGCGGTTATGCTGTGGTCAGACGCAAGTCAAAATACAGCCCCCTACATGACCACAGAGCGCCCCATAACAGCAATCTGTATGGGTGGCATTGCAGAGTTGAACACTAAAACAAATGATCGTTTAATTCAGATTTATGCCAGAGGGCAATCATGGGCAGTTCATGAAAAAGATGTTTATCCAATGGAGGGAGTCAATGTTGGTTAGATTAACAGAAGTATGTGTCAATGGTGCTGTAACGACACCCAATAGCTATACTTTGCGGGAGGTCTTTGTGAATCCGGAACATGTTGTCATGATCCGCGAGGAGAGAAGAATTCAAGATTTAAATGAGCGAGGAATGCTCAGTGAAGGCTTGGACGTGAGTCATCGTTTTTCCAAGCTGACAATAAATAGGGGACAATCAGGTACTGAAATTGTAGTTATTGGTGCCCCCGATACAGTTGAAACAAAACTTCAGAATTCAGCAAAACAATTATTGAGAGGTTAGAATGGGACAAAGGATTAATATTCAATATTCTATAGATATGGAGGAGTTGCCAGAAGAAATGCTGCGTATGGTTAACGGCGCAATGGAGAAACTACGCAACCTTCCCGCGCCTTTAAGCGGCGGTGGCCAAGTCTTGAGTTTGGAGACTATCGAAGAGATCGATAGTGTACGCCAACGGCTTGCAGATGTTGATCATGCGTTACGCGATGCATCGGCTATTGTTGCTTCTTATGTTTCTTTTAAAGCTCAATCATCTCAGCCTATGGAAGAGAATGTGGATCCTTCTGTCTTAAGGGAGTTTTTGGAAAGGGAACAAGCTGATGAAGTCTCCACTTAGAGTAGCTCATCAATTCAAAGGCACCAGTGTTGTAAAGAAACTAATTCCTCCCGAATCGGACGTGAGTTCGTTCTTGTTATATGACGGAACAATGGAGCTTGCGCTAGCGGCTGCAGGTCGCAGAGTTGTGGCCCACACAAACAAGTATAGGGTATTTGAATTTTGGAAGGCTTTAAAGGAAAATAATCAAGCGGTTGCTGCAGCGGCTGAAGAATTTTATCCCAAGATTGATACGGAATTATTTTATTTTTTACAAGATAACTGGTCAGCAGTTGGCAATGAACGCACTCGTGCTGCATTGTTTTTTATCTTAAATCGATGCTCTGATAGCAATCAAGTATCAGCAGGCGTTTTAGATAAAACTCAATTCAATCCGATATCACTTAGTTACATCAAGAATTTTGATGGGAATAATTTTTTTCCCTTGTGGGACAATGCGGAGAACTGTTTAGAGGGGTTACACAATGCGCGAGGCGCGGATTATCTTTTGATTCCCGCAGGTAGATTTAGTTTTAATTTATTTGAATATGGGAAAAGTCGAGGCGCCGAGGATGCCTCCTTTAACCATCGTGAATTGGAATCGCGCATCCAGACTCTTAATAAGAGAGTGGTCATTGTCTACAAGTATCACGCGCGTCTATTTAAGATGTACGAAAAATATAATATTCGAATGGTGGATAAATATGGGCGCGAGGTTAAAAAAAGAGATGTTGCGGAGGAGCTTGTAATTGCTAACTTCTAAATTACTCATGGCATGTGCTTTGTTCGCTATCGGACAGACATTTGGCTGGTTCCATTTAAATTCGCAGTTTGTTTGGGAGTGGTGGAAAGACAAGCCGTTTCTTGCGCTTTTCGCTTTTTCTCTTCCAGCAGGCTTATGTTTCTGGCTTGGCATTCAAATGGCATACGCAGAGATGGGGGAAGTTTGGGGGCCGCGTTTCTTGATCTTCGCGCTATCTTATTTGACCTTCCCATTTTTAACTTGGTATTTTTTACATGAAAGCATGTTTACAGTTAAGACTATGGTGTGTGTTGGACTAGCATTTGTGATAGCACTAATCCAATTGCTATGGAGATAAATCACTAAAAGCCAACTATTTATAGGGTGGAGCACAAATAAATGAGTATTGCAACCGACTTATGGTTTAGAAACCTTCGACAAATCAAACCTTCTGGCGCTAAGAAGCCACAACGTCTTGACGAGATTAGTGAATATGCAGCAGAAGAAACGTTCAGTTTCATGGCTGACAATGGACCCGAAATTCAGACGGAGTTCGATGATATTTTTGATGGCGCAATGCGCAAGGTTATCCCTCTTAATGACAGTGACACCGGAAAGATTTTAGAGATTGTCCGCGTCCTTAAAGATGAAGGCTGGCATCCTCCCTACGTTAACCATGGTCCTGCGGTGGCGTTCCCCACTAAGCAGGTTAAACAAAAGAAACAGCGTAGGGTTGGAGAACTGCCACCTGGGTTTGGGATCCCCGATCCAGAAACCAACCCCGATCCGCGACCCGTTGAGAGTTATTATGTCGAGGTTCGTGTTGCCTCTTTTGAGTTGGTCAAAGAGTTTGAATACACGATCCCCGCTGGTCCTCGCGAGGGAGAAACAATCACGAAAACAAATAAGACCACAATGTCCCGCGCGATTCAGAACGCAGTAAAGTTTAAGAGATTGCGCCCCGAGTTGTTGGACTGGTGGCGCCAGAAACAAACCTTTTATACAAAAAACGAAGATACCTATACTTTGATTGAGGATGCTTTCGAGGGCAACATTCGAGATGACGACTGGAGTATTATCCTTTCGCGTCATCCTGTTGATGTGTTGCGGATGAGCGATCTGCCTGGAATGGAGTCTTGCCACAAAGAGGGGCGCAGCCACTTTAAGTGCGCTGTGGCAGAATCAAAGGGCAACGGACTGATCGCATATTTGGTCAAGAAGAGCGAACTGGATCGCTTCTTGCGTACTGCAGCAGACGATACAGATGCCCAACTGCAGCGCGAGGCAGAGAGATCTTTGTGGCGTTGGCTGGACTACCGCCCTCGCGTTGACGCGGCACACAAAGCGTTGAATGACACAGAACATTTGGAGTTTCTGCTGGACCTCATAAAGACCGACATTAAGGCGTGGAATCACGGATGGCGCGATTATGGCGGGGCTTTTGGTGACAAGATGACGGAAATGATTACTCTCGATATGGTGCGTGATGCCGTCCACGCCAAGCTGGACAATAAGCCAACTTGGCCACACGACGACAATCTTCCCACACCTGTGCCCATCTCTGATTTCGACCAGCAAGAGATTTTCCGAGATCCCCAGCGTGGAATTCCTGGCATCGGCGCAACCTCGCGCGTACGCATGCGTAAGTTCTTTGATAGTGCAAGCGGCGACTGGTTTACCGTGCCAGAGAGGCGCCTATACGGCGATGAGGGCGCTGATCGTTTCCGTACTGCTGTCCAAGAATGGGCGTGGGAAGCACAGAAATTCAAGTTTATGGACGATGATCATCTGGAGCTTCCCCGCGCGCGCTATCTTATCCGCTATGGTGGCTCTTATGAAGATACTAACGACGGACCTCTGCTTGACGCCTTCTTTTCGATGTCTGGACAAGATATTAATGAATACGGCTATAGCAACGTCCAGCACGAGACAGAGGATGAAGACGATCCGTTTGAAGAGGCACAGAACGAACTTGAAGAAGTGTTGAATACCGCACAGAACCGTGCAGAGCATATACATTTCGACGCAGAAGTCGAGGGGGACGAGCAACCGTATGTAATCGGCGGCGCCGACGTAGATTTTAGCTTTGATATTGAGTGGGAAGGCGCCGTTGATCCCAACAATGAAGAGGGATATGTCTGGCCAGACGAAGAGCGAGAACACACACCGATTCCAAAGCCATGGGGTGGTGATTGGGGCGTACGAAGTAACTTTACGCGACTCTTAGACGATGCGCTTGGTGAGTACAGCAATAACACTGAATGGGATGTGAGTTCGGACACCATTGATGTAAGGTTTCGATTTGATTTCGATAATGGGAGCACGCCCGAAGAATATGATGGTTTTGTTGACAATCTTATAGACGAAATAGATGATGAATACGACGAAAAGTTCCAGAAGATCCGGCGCGCTTTAGTACTCGGAGGATACCTTCCACCTAATGACTTTGATCGGTTGGCTGATGATATTGTTGAGCAGAGTAAAGAACTGGTTAACTGGGAAGTGCTTGGTATTGACGAGAATGATGATATCGATGACGATGGAGAGGTGTGGTTCAACTTTAAACCTGTGAATGTTAGCAACACACCTAGCACACTCGTTTACGTTCCTGGCAAATTTCCTCTGACTATTGGCAACACACCCGAGGCGTTGCGAAGCATTTTTGGTAACAGCGGAACAATTGAAAAACGTATGATAAGGCCCGGCGTTCCTTTTACCAACATGGTCATTCAGAATTCAAAACCTTTGGTTGATGCTGCCAATGGATACGTAGAACAACAATTAGAGTTTGAGTTCGGTGATCGCTACAACCGCCCTTCGTACGAGCCGCTTGATTTCGGACATGCGATGATAAGGTTTAACATAAACTCAAGAATTAACACCACACCTCCCCAGCCAGGGGAAGTTTACTTTACAATGAAACTCGTTGTTGAGGCATCCTCCGATGAGGCTGATATTAAGGGTGCTTTCGAGTTCATGCGCTTCATTGATCGATATCCCAACCAAATCATCAAGATTGTCATTGACACTTATGAGCAGTTTTTGGATAACAAAATCAAGGAGGTCAAAGATAGAGAGGCGCGCAAGCTCGACGGTAGCGACATGCGCTGGCTCACCCAGTCGTTATCGTCCGTCTACAATAGTAGCGCAGAACAGGGCGATCAAGCCGCAGAGCAAGCCATGTTGCTTATCATGTTTATTCAACAAAACTGGGGCAAGTTTAGCCGATTTGAAAAACTGGCCGCAATTGACAACTACCTTCTCACCTTGCATAAAGGCACAGCGCGCCCTTATGGCATATGGGACAATGACGGCGATAAACCTAACGGATGGGACGGAATTGTCCGCGCCAAGATGCGCCTAGGCGGGGTTGCTAACGCAGGAAGTTATACTTGGGGCAGCGATTGGAAGCCGGGTGCAGACGACAAAGCTGTAATGCAACGTACACTGGGGATGTCTCCCGAGGAGTCTGTTGAGGCAGAGAATACACTTCAAGGATTGAGTGACGAAGAACGCTCTAATGCTATGGATGCTTTGGTTCGAGGCGACAGAGAAGAGTTTGTTCGTATTATTCGCGGAAGCGTGAATGAAAGTCTTGAAGAGCAAATCGACAGAATCGATCAGATGCTCAACGAGCGCGAGCCAATTGATCTACGCGTTTACAAGGTTGCGCTGGGTTGTGTGGTTAATACTAATGTCGCAGGCACCGACAGTCAAGTTGAAAACCAGATTCGTGGTATCCGAGAGGTGACGACTGTTAGTCATAGAGTTGATTTAGAGCGGAATGTGGGACAGAACGCGCTGTATCGTGTGTATGAAATCAAGTTTGAGTTGTCTGGTCAGCAAGCGCGTGATATTTATCGCGATACTGTGTTGGTGCCGTCCATCGAGAAAGAGGTGACGGGCGTGACAGTGAGAGATCGAGGCATTCCCGAATTGGCAGATGCACCACATATGGCACTGCGCGAGTGGGGCGGCTTGGGCTATGCTGCACCACCCCACGATCAATATCTCCCGCAGATGGTCACACCGCGTGTATCATTAGATGTAGTCGTTGACGATTGGGCAGAGGGTGGCGTTCAAATATATGATACTCCAATGAACACCAACCAAATGCAATATCACGTGATGATGCCCGTCGCAGAACTGTGGCCGCACACATCACGATTCTATCGTGGCGATAAAAATGATTTTGATGGGAGATATAAACACTTTATTAAGGAAGGCCCACAGATGCCTGTGTATGTGGCACTGGGTCAAAATGGGAGAGTAAAAATAACAGGGAATGAAGATATAGTTTGGTTCGCCAAAAGAGCGGGCTTGGAAGATGTGCCTGTGTTCTTTAGTTATCAAAAACAAGTATAGGATTTGAAAGATGCGCGTGCTCAAGAAAATTATGAGAATTACAGCGGCTGTTTTAGCAGGGGCTGGCTTAGCTGCCTTGATCTTTATGGGCGTACATAAAACATTAATAGAATTACCTACAACACAAGAAATTCAAGAAGTAGAAAACATCACTTCGCTGTTGCCCGCTGTAGAGCGGCAGACTCTTAAGAGATCCAGAGCAAGCACAGTTCGCGTCTTGTCTATGGGGCCAGAGCAAGGGGTGGCCACAACCACTGGAACTTATTTTAGGATGCAAGGCAACTATTATGTTCTGACCGTCATGCATGGTTTGGTGGGGCCGTGCGAACTAACTCGCATATGGACCGAGAGTGAGGGGTTTACACCATGTAAAAGGGTCGCAATTGGCAATGCAGCCATTGATTACGCAATTATCGAAGTGGAGGAAATACCTTCCCTGACTCCAATTAATTTCCCACGAGCATTACCTAAAGCGTCCGAATGGAGAGAAACGCTATCAGCACAAACAAAACTTTTTTACACTGGTTTTCCAAATAGCACGGGGCCTTTAACTTTTGCAGGGAGGGTGGCTGGCTATACGGAAGGGGACTATATTTATATGCACTCTTTCGCATGGGGCGGCGCCTCTGGTTCTGGAGTGTTTACGGCGAATGGTCAGTTTGTAGGATATATATTGGCAATAGATATAGGCGAAACAATGTATGGCGTGGACGTGTTGGAAAACATAGTTATTGTAGTCCCAGCTTTTAAAATAGATTGGGCTACACTATTAAAGTAAATTAGGGTATCATGTGAACAAAGGGAATGAAATATGAGCAAGAAAGATAATTGTTATCACCAACTGTTGGAACAATTTAAAACAATACAGAAACAGGTTGAGGATATTCAAAGATCCGTCAAGGGCCTCAAGGAGCGTTACGACGCTGAAGAAGAACTCCGCGCAGGTTGTCCTGACGTAATCGCAGCAGACAAAGCAGCCTATGAAGCAGTTAGTGACATTTGTCTGGATGCGCTTCTTGATATCGAACCAAAAGGAGATGCGTGATGACTGAAGATGTGGACCAATCGACTGCTTCCACCGAGCCAGAAGATTTAAAGCCTAAAAAGCCAAGTAACCGAGCACCACAGGGTATTCGCACTTTTACGGTTTGCAGGCAAAATGATGAAACTGGTATTTCGGGGGAAGGTGTTGTTATTGAGGGAGCAATGTTTGCTACTGGCCACACTGTGATTCACTGGCTGACGCCAGCGCCACGTGGCTCGATTGCATTTTTTGATGCATTCGACGATTTTATAAAAATACATGTAACTTCACATCCAGGTAATGGCACTATTATCACCTTTGAAGACGGTGAACAGACTATTTATGGAAGAGGCGATTGAAATGAGTTGGGACGATTATTTACAGACCTTAGAAGAGGCCAAGAAGTATCGTAATAAACGTTCGCGTAAATCTGGTGATGGCATTGAACGTTCGTTAAAGTGGTTCTTGGACACTGGCCCACAAAAGAAAGGTGGGTATCCCAAAAACCGCCGTCCGAACTTTCGACGTAAGAAGTTTAATGACATTTCCGCCCCGCCGGGTGCCCCTGGAGGATTGGAGGAGGCAGAAAAATCCAGCTTCAAATTGCACGATGAACTTCAGCCTGATATTTGGCGGGATGACAGATTAAATGAGGAAGTCGAAAAACGTCTTGTTGAGATAGCACGCGATTTTATTGAGAAAATTGAGGAATCTAAGGACTTAGGTGCCCCCATCACTGTTGAAGACGTAAGACTTACAGGTTCTCTGGCTAACTATAACTGGTCTAAGTATTCTGATATAGACCTCCACATCATTGTAGACTTCTCCAAAATTAATGAGGATACTGGACTGGTCAAAGCTTTTTTTGACGAGGTGAGGATGCGCTGGAACGACCAGCATCGCATTCTAATTCATGGGTTTGAGGTTGAAATCTATGTGGAAGACGTGGGTGAAGAACACAAGTCTTCAGGTATTTATTCGTTAGGCGCAGACTCGTGGACTGCTGGTGAAGATGCGGCTGACTGGCTTGTTAAACCCGAGCTTGGAGACTCCCAGATAGATTTTGATACCGCCGAGAAGAAGGCGCAAGATTACACCGACAGGGCAGAATGTATCGAGAAAGAGGTTATAGGCAAACGCAAGGACTATGAGCAAGCCATTCGCTGTGTAGATAGAATCAAAGAGAAGATCAGAGACATGCGTAAAGTTGGGCTTGAATCTGAAGAAGCCGAATTCTCAGCCGAAAACATAGCCTTTAAAATGCTTCGCCGCGATGGGGTGTTGGATCGCCTTAGTCAGCTTAAGCGCGAAGCGTATGATCAAATGATGACAATAAAAGAGGAATAAGATGAAATTTGATGTGATCACTGAAGAGAGCGTGGTTTATCCTGGGGAATATCTGCTTCATGTGCCCTCCAAACAAATTGTGATGTGCGGCGCATTTCGCAGGCAAGACAATAAGATTAAAGTTTTGGCAAGAGGTCGAGTGATGGAGGATGCTATCGAAAATTTTCAGAAGTTGCAAGTAGACCCAGCCGAACGCAAAAAGATGAAACGCACTTGCGGAGGTTGTAAAAAGTGATGTCGCGAAAAATAGCAGGACTTGGGCCTTTTAAGGATGCTTATGAGAACGCTGAGAAGTTTGGTTATGGACTGTACTACAACTATTGTTTCACAAACACATTGGAAGCTCTTTTACAAGCTCAAGAAGAATATGACGCCGCAATTGAAGAGCAGGATACCGCGCTAATGGCTGTCAAGAAAAAGGAAATAATGTTTTATGAAGAAGTGGTAGACGTCGCTATGCGAGCGGTAGTTGATCGTATCTCATCTCCATTCAGCGGTTCTTTGCATGACTAAAATATATACATATTGTCTTTTTGATGAACACCTGGGCTTTCATGGTGTTTATTCTTCATTGAAGGCGGTCCATCGTGATGCTTTAAAGTTGGCCAATCGCGGCCCTGCCTCAATATATATGGAAACTGAACATGGCCCCGTTTCCCCTTCTTTAAAAGACCTACGGAATATATTCAAGGGCAAATGCGACATAACAGTAAGATATCGCAGTGGTCCTTACTATGCTGATATAATTAAAACAAAATTGAAAGAATAGCTTGACTTCTCATTCTGTATAGTATATAATCAGTTTAATGATTTCGGCACCATATATACTGTGTGGGACAAAAGCTAAAGCGCGGCTCGTTGGTTCGCTGGGTAGTGGATTATGAATACTACGCAGCACCAGGAGATCTTGGAGGTGTGTATCCTCAAGAACCCATTTACAATTATGGCATCGTTATGGAGGTGGGCTTATCGGGAGAAGACGGCTCTCACAACAATATAGCAGTTTTTTGCTTTGCCGATGGGACTTGGCAATTGCTACATATGATACATGACAACTTTGAATTATTAAGTGGAGATTAAATCATGGCAAACATATTTTTCAGTGGAGAGAAGGCACCAGAGGAGGAAGCTAAGAGAGAATTAGAGAAGCACGTGCAAGCAGTGTGTGATTTAGTATATGCTGTTCGTTTTGAGTCGGATGATGGAGGGAAGCACGTGGTGCTTTATCTTGAAGTGGAGAACCCTGAAGACTTTTTAGAGCCATATATAAAAGATGCCCTGCATACTACAAAGTGGATGGGTTGGCGTCACATGATCATGAAATGCCCACGAGGAAGTATTGGTTCAATTATTAAAGATAAGGAGTAAGTATGAAAAAAACTGTGCAGGTTGGCGATTTGGTCAAACTGTTTAGACGAAAACAGCCAGGAATTGGCCTGGTTACTATACACATCGAAGATGTTGTAAAGGAAATGAAAGTGCCCGATGCGCTGTGTTCTTTATATAAAACGAGAGAGGGCGGCCACACTTGGCAGCAGCGCAATGCTGCCTGTTCAACATTTATTGAGGAATGCGGCTTACCTGTAGAAGTGGCTGAAGCATTTTTAAGGTACAACTCATTTCATTCATATCGACCCCTTAAGCCCGTAGAACAAGGAGCGAAAGTAAACTTTGTGCGCGTTCAGTGGCTTAAACGCCCGTCAGAATATGAACAAATACAGATTAGACGGAATTCTGGGTGGTATCCCGCCGAATGGCTAAAAAAAGTAGACTGACGCACATACTTATTGTGTGCCCAAGAAGTTCAAATATGCCCGAGGCGATTTGGTCATATGTAAATATGATTTTGAGTATTTGTATTATCCCTCCTATTTGCAGGAACAATATGAGCAACTGTTTTTCATTGGAATCATTCTATCCATCAAGGAACATCAAGTTGTGTTTTTTGATCGGGACATCATGTACGAGGTTTTATGCACAGATGGCGTTCGTCGGAACTTTGCTACCTGGGAGATTGAAGTTTTGAGGAAAGCAAAAGAGTCTTGACATTTCACTGACAAAATAAGTGTTGACTTCTTGAGCTACATGTGGCATAATGGTATCACAATTAAGGAATGGCTCCGTGGTGGAATTGGCATACACACGAGACTTAAAATCTCGCGCTCGATTGAGCTTATGGGTTCGAGTCCCATCGGAGCTACCATTTTCCGTTCCCCGTTCGTCGTCGCCTTGGAAAAGCGACACTTGGTGCAGGCCACCACCGTATGGTAGCAGGAAGTTAGGTCACTTCTCCGAGATAGGAAAAAGCACCCATGGTACGTTTGAAGCTGTGACTCCATCGAAGTTTGGTGTCGGGGGAACTTTTGGGTTGTTAGCTCAGTTGGCAGAGCACCGGCCTTTTAAGCCGAGGGTCGTGGGTTCGAATCCCACACAACCCACTTTCAAAGAGGAGAACGAAGAATGAGTTATTTTTTATATCATGCAAAAACAGAAGCAGAAGCACTGATCGATGAAGTGGTTAAAGAATCAGAATATGAAGATAGTCTAACATTTACTTCCGGTTTGTCTGATGATTTTAAACTAAGATTAATTGAAAAACTAGCCCAAAGGTTATACGGTTTAAACATGGAATTCTATGACGGATAACAATTTGCAGTATGTTTATATGGAGAACGAAGAATGATGTTGTTTATACTTATGCTGCTGGCTTTTGATGTTCCCGAAGAGCCAGAGTGCGTCATTGATCAATGTGATGGGGACGAATGCTTGGTGGAAACGCCGGAAGGTTGGGTCAACGTGCCCAAAAAGAAAGGCTACCGCGAAGGAAAACGGGTTGTATGCCCACTATGGCTCATTGAGCCGACATAGGAGAAATGGATGTGTTACACAGTAATCTGGTTGGATTCAGCCACTAACGAGCCGTTCTTTTCGCAGGAGATTGCGAACCCGGATCGTACCATGGCATGGGAGCAAATCTCGCAGCGCTCGAAGACTTATCGAGTGTTGGCTTTGATCCCCGGTCATCACGGAGTGATATTTAATAAGGATGAACGCTTGACAAGCGAGTTCTCCCGTGTTATACTATCAGGTAAATAGTCAGCCCCAATAGCTCAGCGGATAGAGCATCGGTCTTCTAAACCGAGGGTCAGAGGTTCAAATCCTCTTTGGGGTGCCATATTCAATATAAGGAGAAAGAAAATGGAATACACCATTATGCAATATAACAAAAACACTAAAGAATATGAGAGATTGGCGCACGTTCGGGCGTCGGATGCAGAGAAGGCTAAAGCGAAGTACATTAAGGAAAACAAGTGGCAAGCTAAAGAGGATGTCACCTTGTTTGTGAAACTTCCGCTTTGCCGATGAGATGAGTAAATGGACCCTTAGCTCAGTTGGTTAGAGCACCGCGCTCATAACGCGAGGGTCGTAGGTTCAAGTCCTACAGGGTCCACCATTTATAGGGAAAAACATGAAGAAGCGAATACATGTCAATCAACACAAGATACGTTCCAATCACAAATCGGGCAATCGAGAAGCAGTTTTGACGGTCAAGACTTATAAGTCTAATGATTATTGTCACGAGGCGATCATCGACGGACCATGCAGAGTAGTATATTCACCAGACAAGCCGCTCTCTTGCGGCGCGCGAGTTTGGATTGAGACAGACGCAGAGGTAGTTTGCGTAGAGAGAGATGTTGACGAAGAAACTTCGCGGTAAATTTTTTCCCTTCCACCCACACAACAGACACAAGAATGCGATTTATAGTAGGAGACTTAGTAGTAATGGACCGAGAGGTCGCCAAGAACCACATCAATCATGGTGGTTATGGTGAATATATCCTCAAGGTTGGAGTTGTTATCAAGACGTTTGAGCAGTCGCGATACCAACAAGAAACCATTGTTGTTAAGTTTCCATCGAGCGATCCCCCCGAAGAATGGTTGGGAAGTGATTTTGAATGGATTGGGACAGATAAGTGAAGCGAGGAGATTTAGTGTGGGCACAGATACGAGGAGTTAAACAAATGTGTGTGATTGAATGCCTTGAACCAGACTATCCAGATGCCAAGCGTCCAGGCACAGTTGACGATTGGTATTTTGTATTGCCGCTGACTCCCGGCGTTGAACGCACATGGGTAAGGGGGCACAAGTTGGAGATAATCAGTGAGTCACTATAAGTTCAAACAAGGCGATCTAATCGTCACCAGCAAATACCACTCCTACCCGGGCCATCATGGGATTTTGATGGAGAGAATCGAAGTGCATGGCACATGGTCATGGCGTATACGTTGGCTCACCGATATTCCATTTCCTTATCGCAATACCCACAAACGCTTTCGCGGGATGGCACGCGACAATCGCGAAGGAACCGAGTGCGAAATAAACCTTTACAATTTGAGAAGACGCTATCATTACTATAACAACCAAGGAGAGTATTATGAAAGTCGAGATTAAATACGCCGAATGCATCAACTGTGGCGAGGACTACAACTATAAACGTAGGGAGTTGGGCTATAGAACTTGCTTGGATTGCGGGGGGCGCAATGCGAATCGCATTATTGCACGTCGTACCCGAGAAAATCTGCGCGAAATGGCCCCGCATAGCTTTACGGGTTCTGTTGAAGACTTGTTTGATGAGCGGGGAACCTGGGAATGAACTTACTTTATCTCTTGTCTTTCGTGGCTTTGGTTGGGTGCAGCACACGTGATTGCAATCCAGGCACAAGTACAGAAGAGTTTGCCGGAACAAACCTTTTACTTGATAAATACATGACCGATAAATGCTTCAGGCTTGTCGATTGTGGAGGTGAGTCATGTGTGCAGACCGTTTATACCTACAAAGAAAGTGATCTATGGATGACTGATGAGGAGTGGTCTTGGACTTATGAGCCTCCCAACTTGTATATCGTGGAGGACTTTGAGCTTGATGTTTACCATTCGATTAACAAGGATGAATGTTGGGATCTCGAAGCCTTTGCCCTCGACCTTAAAGCCGAGGCATGCCCTTGCCCATATACACCGGTCAACGACTCATATTTTCCATGACAATCTCTTGACAAGAAAGAGGTGGACTTTCTGGTCCTCATCTGATATATTATTATGACTAAGGAGAGATACATATGAAAGTTGGCAACCTCGTCAAAATGAAGATGGAGTATGCCCTTGATATGAGCATACTGTGGATCGTATTGCAGCTTAAAGGTCCAGATATGCTTGTGTTGTGCATGCGAACTGGCTATAAGATGTGGTCTGATCCAGATTGCTTTGAGGTGGTGGCATGAAGGTGGGAGATTTAGTTAGATGGAATGATCGTTATGGCACAACTATCAACGACACCCATGGGCTGGGGATTGTGGTACATATAGATGATCATCACTGTGCAACTGGACAACCTATTATCAGCGCTGATAACTACCAGTGCAATGTTTGGTTTGCAAAGTCGGGCGAACTGGCGCAAGGTTTGCTGGTTCATTATCTTACTATAGTTGAGGAGGAAAGCAATGAGACCCGGTGATCTGATTAGATTTTACGATTACATCAATGACACTGCTCATGTTGGACTACTTATTAGGCACATGCCAAAGAACGGACACAAAACGTCCTCTCAATGGAGCGACATTATCGTGCTTTGCGGCGGCAAAGAAGTCGGCTGGGTATCCTGGCAATGCGAGGTGATGAAATGAACATTGGCGATTTAGTTTGGCAGGACAGAATGCCCACGGGATGGTGTACCATCCTTGACATTTACGAAGGTCCGTATTTCGGCAAACCCGACGATGCCAGCATGGGCTGGGCTGATGTGGATTATCCCGTCTTAAAAGTTGCTCATCCGACCGAGGGGATCATCGAAGATGCTTCCTATTATTACTTGAGCGTGGAAGACTACATAAAGATCAGGGTCAAAGGGGCAAACCAAAATGAAAGTCGGTGATTATGTTTCCTTCGAGACTTACCATCCATCAGGACGAACCTTCACAACCATGAGGCGGGGGATCATTATCGGCACTGTTCAACGCGCAGGTGATGTGCTTTTCACCATTAACGACGGCAAACAAACCTTTGGACTTGTCAGTCGCTCGCAGATCCGCAACATCATATCTTCCTCTTAACATTCTCTTCACGAGAAACCATTGACTTTTCTATTTATCTGGAGTATACTACTATCATGCTTGGATCAGTAATCAAATATGTCGGCTTGGAAGAAGGTGAGCTATACCAGTCTTTCATTGGTCACGTTGGCTACGTAGCCAAGCACAGCAGGCACCAAACCACGGGTGAGATGCATGTTGCTGTGGAGTGGTTCGAGCCGTACCCCGTGCATTGCGGGCGCTCCACTTCGCGATCACACTTTGGAATGAAAAGGTTTGAGATCCTTTCCAGTCCGCCATCAGAGGAGAAGAAAGATGTATAAGAAAGGCGATTTAGTTGAATATCGAGGAGGGCTTGCGACCGTCATGCGCGACGAGTACACCACGCGATTTCTCGGACCAGAAGATGAGGAGATGATTGCCCATGGAATGGGGCATCTCGCTGGAACCTATGGCGGCGCTGTTGATCTGGTGTATCTCGGACAGATGGGGCGCTTCTACAAAATCAGCACATCCGAGATTAAACTTGTGGAATCATCAGTTGACACTTCCTTGACAACTTGATGGTTGACTTTTCCTGAAATAGATCGTATAATGTATCACAAGCTCAAAAGAAGGGAGAGAGCCAGTGGGTTATCGTTCAGAAGTGGTTTTGGTAGTAGACAAGCGCATCGAGGGCATGCTGATGCATGCGTTCACAAGCTGCCCATCGGCGCATGCGTTGTGTCATGAGCATGTTGACGAGCGCAAAGAACGCGACGATGCGATCCTGTTCTCATGGTCGCAAATCAAGTGGTACGAGTCCTATGCAGAAGTTAGCGCGCTGGTGGACTTTATGGATCGCCTGGATAACAGCGACATGATCGAGATCGATGGTGAAGAAATCGATCCGGTTGAGCTTTATCGCTTCGTTCGCACGGGTGAAAACTCGGATGACATCGAGTGTCGCGGCTACGGCTTCGCGAACATCTATCCATACACCAGCATCCACGTAGATTTTTGAGGGTTGACATTTGCTTGACAAGAAAGTGATTGACTTTCTTGCTCGCAGATCGTATAATAGTATCACAAAGTCAAGGAGGGCTTTAGCACATGGCATATCTTCACAAAAACGACATCGTAATGATCCGCACAAGCGACACAATGATCCAGGCTCGCGTGGTTGACATGCAGTTCCGCCGTTTTCGGCGTAGCTGGAAGGACAAGAAGACGGGCGAGAACCGCTTCAAGTGGAAGTCCGTCCCTTACGCGATCTGCGAGGTTTTTCTTGGCGCACCTGCTGGCACCGAGTTCTTGATCCCTGGCTACAAGCTGCGGAATGAGGTCAAGGATGGCGAAAGCCTGCTGGTGTTGCGGAACCAATACGCCGCCGAGTTCGATGGCGCATGGGTCGAAAAGATGCTTGCAGACAGCAAAGCCAAGAGGGCAACAGCGTGAGACTTTGGGTTACACAGGTTTACTACAGCGGGGAGCTAACGTGTTCTACTCATCTAACCGAGAAGGGCGCTTTGCTCCGCGCTTTGGCGGACGTATTCTGCTTTTTGGGCGTTGACGACGAGGTACAGGCGCGGATCACAATGCGAGACAAGTGGGGCGGAAATATGGACAATCGCCCTACTGACGAAGAGGTTACAAAAATCTGGGATGTGGGCGTCTTAAAAACCATGGAATCAAGCCAGCTTTGGAAGATTTTTTCAAAGTGGAATATGTGTACATGGGATAACTATGATGGCTATACGGTAGATATTAACAGGGTTATGCTGGAGGCTTAAATGCAAGTCGGTGATTTGGTCACTCCTCGAAAAATCGCGCGTGGCTACCAAGGCTCTCTTATCGGTGTACCGATGTTGGTAACTGCCATTTGTCTCGACGGTGAGCATGCGCGCGTGACCTATAAAGGCATGCCCGTGCGCTTCTTTCGCATAGATTCATTGGAGACAATCAATGCAAGTCGGTGATCTGGTGAGATACACGGGTTCCGGTGATAGGCTTGGTATGGGCGTTGTGTTGAGGATCTTCTTTCATGAGATGAAAGAGGGTATCCATCCCGCATATAACTCTGCCGAGGTATTGTGGAATGGAGTTACTAAGTGGCCCGTTCGGCAAATCAGTTGGAAATATCTGGAGGCAGTCAATGAAAGTCGGTGACTTGGTAAAGATTACACGCGCCAGTATCGGTATTCCAAAGGGAACTATCGGGCTGATCGTAAAAACTGGCTTGTGGGGCAACATTTGCCACGTATACTTCATGAGCAACGTGAAGGTCAGCAATAATCACCCTCGCCCCTTCCTTCCTAAAGATCTCCAGATCCTTTGACATTTGCTTGACAAATAAACCTTGACTTCCCCCTTCGCCTATGAGATAATAGGTTCACACTTTGAGAGAGGACCACATGAACCGCACTATTACCTTCACCCCTCGCGAGCTTGAGATGATCATGACCGCGCTTGACACCCACACCCATTCGTTGATGAGCGGCTGTCTTCCGACTGCGGAACAAGCCGACGAGATCAACGAGTTCAACGAGCTTCGCGATGATCTGCTCGCGGAAAGTTCCGGCCATCACGATGGCTGGGGAGATTCCCCGGTGAGTTGTGAGGATGAAATGTTCAATGCGGGCGTAGAAGCCCGTGAACTGATGAAGCTCCGCGCCCGCCAACGTGCGCGTGCTGCCGAGGCTTTTGGCGAGTTCGAGATTAGAACGGGATCACTGGCGCAAGTCCGCCGCATCAAGATGTTGAAGGGAGAATAAACCAGTATGAAAGAGCAACTTGAAGACTTTTTGGCTGTCGCCATGCTTGGCGGAATGATGTATTTTGGTTGGTGGTTCGTCTACCTAATGGAGCCAGTGCTATGAAAAAGAAGGTTAAAGCCCCGAAAACGCGCAACTGGTTGGCAGTCCAAGCCTTTGCGAGAAATCGCAGTGGTGGAGGGCGACACCCAGATCGCAAGAAGCAAGCAAACAAAACTTTGTGCCGGAAGAAGGTTAGGTTATGAAAGTCGGCGATCTCGTGAAGGTTAAAACCAAATATGAAGGGTGGAAACTCGCCTTGATCGTTGGGCTTCATAGCTGCCCTCTTGGGCTTGATTATGTGGTCAAGCGCTTGGACGTTGAACATAGGACTATTGCTTCCCCCTGTGATCTTGAGGTTGTGAGTCAATGAAAGTCGGTGATCTGGTTCGTTGGAAGAGTACCGGCGAGATGGGCGTTGTCGTTGAGCTTCACAAGCTCTCTTTTCTGGTGTGCTGGTTCGCCAGTGGCCGCCCAGCATGCGGCTATAACATCCACTACGAGGGCATAGAGGTGGTATCATGAAGACGCGATTTATTAAGGTGGGCGATCTCGTCAGATTCAAGGATCCTAACACACCGGGCATCTTTCTGGTGGCCGAGGATCATGACAATACTTGGTACAAGCTCGTCAATGGTCCAGTGGATGCGTCTGGGAAAGACACGCTCCATCCATGGACGGAACTGGAGGTAGTAATATGAAAATGACGATTGTGCTCGACACCGACGACACCAAAGGGTTGGATGATGCCTATAAGATCGCGCTGATGCTTCACAAGAGGCACGTGCGCCCGCCCTATGGCGGTCAGATCACAGGCAAGAAAGCGGCATTTGGCAAGATCGCACTGATCAAGTTTATCCGCGCCTTTGCACGTGAGTGTGAGGCACAGGTGGCCAGCGCCAAAATAAACGGCGAGGATCCAGAGCTTTCCGCACTGCGGAATACCAAGCGCTTCGTAGATGCCCACTGGGACGGGCTTGATGAGGCTTGACATTCTCTTGACAGAAAAGGCTTGATCTTTTCTTCCGCCTATGAGATAATAGGTCATCAAGTCGAGAAAAACCTTTCACTCCAACCGGGAGCTAAATCGTGGGAAACTACAACGGATCAGTTAGATGCAGCGTGTGCTATCAGCGAGGGCATAATAAGCGTTCATGCCCGACATATACAAAACACTTGGTTAGCGAGTTCGAGCGCCACGTGGCCGAGCGCGACAGACTCCGCGCAAGCGGCGGAGAAGCCGAATATCATAGCCGCCGCATCGAAGCGCTGGCAGCAAAGATCGGCAAGCGCACAGGCACAAATCCGCTTACAAAGCAGAAGATCACCAAGCGCGGACCTACCCGCAAGTGCTCATACTGCAAGCACAAGCACGGTGCTTGGTCTGATGAGGGGTTGGGCCATACTCGCCGCACGTGCCAGGAGCTTAAAACAGATATGGCCGCCATGATCGAGGCGAACAAGGTTTATCGGGCTGGCGTGCTGGAGAACCTTCGCGCCAATAGGATCGGCGTTGGCGCTCTGCTCAACATCCGCACCTCTGGGTATTTCACCGACGAGAACGGCGAAGAGCATTGGGATCGTCGATTGTGCCCGGCCATCGTCAGAAAAGTCAAGTGGGATCAGATCGCATATTGTAACTCACATGACGATATTATCCTCACCCAGCGCATGAGCGAAATGGGCACCACCAATGGTTATTCAGTGTGCGAACTTCCACATCATTGGGTGGATGACGGCGATGGCGAATATCGCCGCCGGTTTAGTCCAGCGGCTGGATGGGGACGCCAAGGTCAGCGCATCGGTCGCTGGGATACCCAGAGCGACGGTACTTATGTTCAGGTGGAGCTTCTTGGCGGCGTCCCCGCTGACTGCATCCGACCCCCCGCTGGCTGGGAAAATGGAGAATCCCCCGCTATTATCGAGCACTTCAAGAGCCTGAAGAAGTAGAAAACAAACCTTTTCATTCAACCACGGAGCAAATAAACCTTATGAGTCAAACACTTTTCAACATCGGCGGTTGTGAGCTTGCGCCCTGCGAAGTCCACATGTTCACCGGCATCCTCGACACCCCCGATCACATCTATGCGCCAGAAGATGAGCCTGACGATCTGACTCGTCAGACCCTCGACATTCTGGTTTTGGAGGGGCTTATCGAGCGCTTCCAGACCCCTGGCGGCGCTTGGCTGGACGTTTGGGGGATCACGGAGGGTGCTATCGAGTGGCTTACCGAGCCAGAAGTGCAAGCCGATATTGAGCTTGCAAGGGGGCTTAACGAGCTTGTCAGGGGTTCTTGACACTCTCTTGACAACTTTTCTGTTGACTTTACCTCGAAAAGATCGGATAATGTATACATGCTCAAGGAGAACTACAACATGGAACTTTCTGAACGCCAGCGCTCCATTCTTTGGTCCGCGCTCCAGCACTACCGTGCGACGGTCCAGCACAGTGCTACCGGTCAAGGCATGGATCCCTTTCTGAAGGAGTGTGATGAGATTCTC
>CETC01013627.1_pt1 | contig 31341 bp, 18 predicted proteins | sample 326911 | NCBI WGS metagenome assembly CETC01 (sample SAMEA2622694, study PRJEB7988) | marine metagenome | isolation source: saline water (ENVO:00002010), including | reverse complement strand
GAAGCAGTCATAACTCCCTATGATGTGAATGGCCTTGGACATCGAACCTCCGGTCAAGGAAGACTAGATAGCATCAAGACACCACCTAGTCCTAACCTCTCGCTAGACGACCATGCAGATACCACATCCTCCTATCAGAGCGTCAGTTACTTTGGCTCAGGAAGAGACACCCATAAGATGATGCTCTTTCACAATCAATACTTCAAGTTCTTTCTACAGAATACGACATCCTCTAACTTCAACCAACCAGCAGAGTACAAGTTAGTGTGCGAGATAACTGATTCAACAGATACCAGCAACGTAGTTAATCACACTATATCCAGTCAGCCTGTCTTTGTATCAACCAGTAGTCTTGAGGCATACTATGATGCTACTGCCCTCTACAATGGAATAATTAGCAACAAAGCACAAGTATCTACTGGTGCGACTGCTTCTCTACCAACCGCAACAGCGACCATATCAGGTAACTTGGCTAGTTTCACTAATACTGCACAGGTACTAGGCACTGCGACTATCACTGTGAATAATCAACCTACCACTAGCAATGGCTCCCTAGATACATCCGGCAATACTGCTGCACAAGCAACAGGCAGTGTCACTATCGATACCGTATCTAAATCCACACTAGGAACATATGATGCAACAAAGAAACTGACCATTCCATCCACTAGTGGTCTTTCTCTGAACTTCCACTTCTTCGACCATAGCGCAGATGATGGTTCAGGAACCAATACAGATGTTGCTTACAACGGAAGACCCATCAAAGGCTCAAGTAGTCCTTTTGACCCGGATGAAGTGGCTAGTGGCTACACAGCAGATGTAGATATCGCTGTCATAAGTAGTACGAATACATCAGCAGGTTTTACCGCTGCATTGAATGCTGCTATAAATTTCAACAATAACTCAAGTTTGCACTCAGGAAATTTCGATATAGACTCTACTATAGATGGTAGTAATACAAGCAAGGTCAATTTACAGGCTGATACTGCTGGAACTGTGTATAATCAAAGCATAGTAAAGGGAAGCGCACATACAATGACTGTATCAGGATTCTCAGGCGGTCTGAATGCTGCGAATGGTAGTAGTATCAATGAGTTCATCACTATATCTTTGGGTAACTCAGATGGTAGTAGTCTAGTAACCAAGAAGTTCAAGTTCTTTCCCTCCTCACAAATCTTGAGTGGCTCCACTGTTAATCACTCCACAGGGAGTGTCACCACTAGTGCTGCCAATGGACAGACTGCTAACGGAACAGATGTGGTGAAGGTTGTTGTTGGGGGAAATGCCACAGCATCTGCAAACGCACTAGCAACTGCAATCAACCATAACAACGGATTCGGCTCAGGAACAGCATCACACAATGGGAGTGGAGTTGTAACTATTACCTCACCAAACACCCATGCGTCCAACAATCAAACAAACCAAGCATTAGCGATAGAGTCTGAGTACACATCTGATAACATTGTCTCCTTCAGTGCAAACCCCTTTGACAACTTTGTAGCGGGAAGCACCCCTACCGCCTTCATCAGCATCACAGATAGTTCTAACACCACTAAGAGATACAAACCAAGCAAAGGAGATAATGGAGAGAGCAATGGCTCTACTAGCACCGAGAATGGAGGAGTGACGTTCTTCATCAATGATGCTAGTAGCACTAGCAATACCGCTGACAACCTAAGAGCAGTGATTGCCGGTTCTAGTGGACACAACGGAACAATAAGTGTCTCTAGAGATTCAAGCACAGTAACAATGGTGGCCGCTTCAGCAGGTCAACAAAACATCACTTCTACTGGAATAAGTTCGGGTCTTACATTAGGTAGTTTTAGCACCAATGTACGTTCAATAACTGTTGGCTCAGGACAAGCAGATGAGATAAGCACAGGAGCAGAGATTTTTGACAATGCTGGAACTTTGATAGGCACAGTTTCATCTGTGACAGGAGACACTATGACACTAGCAGCAGACCCTGCTACCACTGTTACTTCCACGATATACACCTCTCAGAGTAAAGAGGCATTGTACATCGAGCAGGTGACAAAGGTAAGTTGCTCCTTTGAGAAAAACACTGTAACACTGATGGTCAATAACGTTCCTGTAACAAGAGCGAAGGTAAACATAGGCACGTTTGGATTTCACGCATCTGATTGTCTAATAGGCAAAGACGGGTCAAACACCAATACTCAGTTCATGGGTGAGTTGTATGAGATATCTATGCACAGGGGAGCAACACCATCTGCATCCATAACTACACTCACACCTAATGTGAGTGAGACTTTCTTCCATTACGAGTTTGGTGATTAAAGTGGCAAAGACAAATGGAGTATTCACATATCCTGTATCATCAGGAGTTGACGACTCAGCCGTTGTTTCTGCCTATGGTAGCATTGGAACTGAGTTCAGTAATTCTAGAGCCTTCAAGGATGTCTCCGTCAATCCAATATTGAAGACTACCCATATTACATCCGAGACTGTGACATCAAGTGAAACGACAGTTGCATCTGCTATATTTACTGAAATCAGAAAGGGACCACATGCCACCAGCATTTCTAACGACGCCGCTGATAAGATAGGAAACAGAATACTTCCAACCACAACGTCATTGTCTGACCACGGAACCAATAAGGAAATAACTCCCTCCTTCAAAATCAAAGTATATGATTCAAACACCAGTGCTGGTAACACAAACAGGAAGTTTGTATATTCTACAACTGATGACCCTGCTACGGATACTCTAGGGATAGACATAGAAAATTATGATTACTTCATCCTATTGAATCCTGATATAGTAGATTCATCTACTCAAACCAATACTCAGAGACCTCACTTTGCCAAGATAACTGCAATAACATCATTCGATGAGTTTGGTGATGGGTTGGAGTTCTCTCCGAAGTATACAGGTCCAATACCAAAAGACACTAACTTTGAGGTATTCAAGGGGCCAGCAAAGACAGATACTGATGTGATGGCCGTCAGTTACGGTCTAAGAGGAGATGCTAGTTCCTCCACAGATAACTATGACGTTCTGAATATTGTGGTAACACCCAATTTCTACTTCTACAATGAGAGATTGGAACAGGACGACCAGTTGGATTACATGGAGAAGTATACGCTAACCAGACTTCGATGGTACAATACTCTAACCAATGTTGCAATTACAGAAGTCGATACCCATACTCAGTATCAGGAGGGCAGTAGTTCCGTTCTATTCACCACAACAGGTAGTTCAGAAACTGACAAACTATGTCAGGGTATGTCGATATTCAATAGTAGCAACGTGTATCTAGGTAACATAAAGAGCATTAGTAGCAATGACTTCCAACTGGACTTTGCTCGTATCGCAATCACAGGAACCAGCACTAATTTCAATGTGCAAATAGGAAAGGGAATATCCAATAACGTATTCAGAACAGAGGCAAAGGAAAAGGGATTGATAGAAAACAGAATAGGAAATAGATTGGATGCTGTTCTAATTGACTCATTAAGAGCAACAGACGATGCAGACACATCTAACTTCAATCCCATTTTTTGGCATAAGGCATTCCCAAATGCAAAGAGACATGAGACTGACTCTACAACTGCCACAGCAGGACAGTTTGATGGTAACTTCAATGGCCCATCTAGATACGCATCCAGTGATTCTAGACCATTAAGAAACGATATTGTTCCTATGAGCATGGATATCGTGGTCAATAGTCCTAGAAATAAAATGAGTAAGATATGTAACTTATCCTCCCTAAATAACTCAGGTTCTTTGCCATTGAAGATTCGGGAGGGACAGCGATTGAAGGTAATGAAAACCCTCTTCAATGATAGAAAGACGTTCAAGACTCTCCCATTCAAGGCAACTGGTAGTTCCTCTGCAAGCACAATAACATTCAATGAAATGGACTCAGGACATGACTACAAACTATCAGGAAAGATTTCAACAGATACAATACTCAGAATCGATAAATACTACTATGTTGTTAACACTGTAAACGATAAAAGTGGTAATGCTCAGTCATTCACTGTAAAGGCCCGTAAGACATTAGATGCGACAACTTTCACCGTTGCAACTACTGTTCATGACTTTAGCAATGAAGTGGTAGAGATAGCACCTTGGACAGGGGTTCTGAACACAGAGAGAGTTGGTGTTGACACTCAAGTTCACTACGCTGATGGAAACAGACTATCCATCTCAGGTGCGACAATCAATAAGGAAGATGCTAGATTGTATGGTGCAAAGGTATCTTTTGACTCCGTATCAACTCATCAAAATAACATTGACTACGCTGATAGAACGATGGAGTATCTAGTATTCCAAGACTCAAGCAGAAAATTCTATCAGAACACCAATGCCAAAGACAGATTCTACTATTACACTGGTGGCTATGGAATAGAAGAGGAAGTGTTCAATGGTAATGTAGAGCAGATAGACCTAGTTGCCGGTAATGAGATTCCAAGAATGAGAATAGAGGGAAGAGATGATTCTGCCTCTCTGTTAAATAGAGCAGTCGATAGGAACCTAACCTTCTCTGAAGATATAGTTCATAGCAGTCTGAATCCGGTTCTACCCTTTAGCAATGAAGAGACGTTAACCAGCATTAGTGTTTCTGGAAGAGTCATAACTCATGATGCGAGTGATGGTTATACGCCTACTCAGTATACTCTCCTCTTCACTAGAGACGACAGCACAGAGTCAAACAATATGAAATTCATCGGTGAAGTAGCGTCTGCTATATCCAATCAAATAACGCTATCACACGAACCTTTGATATCGTTATCATCAACACAGAACATACACTACTATGACCCATTTGTAGAGTCAACGTATTTGTCGGGAACCAAGGCAATCGGCAGTAACCCAAGTCTAACTAATACGTCTACTGACTTTTCTGCTGTAAGTGATAAAGGAGTAATATTCCAAGACTCGTTTTCATTTGATAGAAGTCTAACAACTAGTAGATTAGAAGGCACATCAAACTCAGGTTCGTTTTTGAAGAACAGAACACTAGGGTTTGACATTGCTAATCCAATCAGCATTAATGCACTAGACAGCGGTGTAACAACTCAAGACTCTACCTTTGCATTGCAGTTGTCCAATGAAACAGGAGTGTCAACAACTAAAATCAGTAAAATGACATTCTCCTCTGAGTTGTTTGAAGTAGTGGAAACGATTTCTAAGGATGATGGTGGTTTTAGAATATCAATAGCACCAATATGTCCGTTGGTTATGGCTAGACTAGAGAGCAACAGTGTCGATACTAGAAGTGGGTATTCATTCTACATGGTCAATAATAATGTGAATACTGGTGGTTTTCTTCATAGAATAGACTCTCAGATAGGGGAGACTGGAAACTTTACTGGAACATTCTATGCACCTAGAGAGACATACAGGTATTGGGACACACATCGACTGACAGCAGGAACAATAACCAAGTCTGATGCTGGAATATATGAAAATGCAAGTAAGCCACAGGCGATATCAGGATATTCAATAGCCTATCCAATAAAGGCAAATGGCATTGCACCTGCTTCACCCACTTTATCTCCCTCTACTGCTCCTGTTTTGGGAAGCAACATGAATGATTCAAACTACACTCTGAGAAATGCAACTGGTAGTTCATTCGTTGACAATGGTGGTGTGACTAATGTAGTGCCGCCAACGCATACGATAATCTCCACAGGAGTAATCAATACAAGGAAATCAGATATCGATAAAATACTGAATCATGCTCCTAAAGCACAGAACTATGAGATATTCGCAACAGGAGACTTGTTTCCATATTCAAAACTCAGATACAACAATATTGGTAGTCAGCAGTTGAACTTTAGTGACTTAGCATGTTTACTAGAGGGTGATGGCGTTAATTCAACCACCTCGGTTTCGCACTCCTCTTACAGCGGAAAAAGCAAAATGCTTGAGAAGAGAGATATTGATTATGAAAGGGCATCAATAAAATCTGCAACCAAGTCAACCGATGAAATAAAGAGATTCGGTATTGCTAGATTGGTTGAAGCAACATTTGACTGGCATTTTAATCCCATAGACCCTGACTCTCTACCCTCTCCTGATGACGCACTACTAGATATTGAAAGATATCAAATGTATGCAACTAGAGAGGGTTCACCCTCTACTTTAGCGGCTGTAAAGGATGGCAGTGGAAATAACACATTGACTTTCACAGGTGGCGGTACACTAACACTAGCAGAAGGAGATGCTATCTTCAGAGCAGATACAGGTGAATTAGTCTTCATCGTAGCAAGCGCAATTAGTAGCATGAGCAGTGGTGATAATCAACCTGCTAATAAATTAGCCAATGTTACAGGAGACAATACTGCTCTAAACACTCCTGCATATATAATCAGACAATACTCATTGTTGTCATTTGAGATATTCAAGTTTGAAGATGAAGGATTTCAAAGTCCAATAACCGATGGTGTTCCTGCATCACAAACCGGAGTGGATTTCACAAGTGTCTACTTAGCGAGACCAAACTACCACTCAGAGAGTGGCATATTCAAGTATGCTAAACTTAGCAATGGGGGAGATGCCTTCTTGCCTCCTAGTGTCTTCATACCATTCGTGTTCAAATCATCAACACACAGCACGAATCCCAATGTCTCAGATTTGAGTCCGTACCACCCGGAATACACATGGCATGGTGATACTGCACTAAACTCAGGAAGTGATGTATTTGTGAACAGTTCAAGGGTGATTGCTGGACTAGTTCACGAACTTGGGGTTACAGGAGGCAACTCAATCAACAGAAGCGAATCATATGGATTAGAACCGAATGCTCACCCATATGAAAACTGCATTGCCGTTTTTAGAAACATAAGGAAAATCAGCAAGGATGGACCCTCTGTTCCAACTGATATGTTTCAAACAAGTGCTATACTAGGAAGCAGACAGCAGGTAAGCAGTCACAGTGCTTATGCTACTGCCTTTGATGGAGGTACTAATGACAGTACAACTGACCTTGACCAGCATACTGTGAATACTATGATATTTCAGAATAATCCAAACACATATGCAATAGCAGGAACACACACTAGGTCTGGTCGTGTTGACAACACTCTGAACAGTGGTGAATCAGGATTCACTGATGATGGACCAAAATACTTCTTGGGGTCGAAGGAGGGAGATACATTAACGACTACAACTCATGACTTACATGATGATACTGATTTTACCTCTAGTGATAATGGTGGATTATACAGAGCGCAGATGATGATAAAGCCTGTAATTGACATATCTGATACCAATAACGTAACGCTTAGTCAAACTAACTCTGCAAGAGACACACTAACAATCGATATAAGTAACTCAGACTCACAGCACACTTGGCTCTCTTTCGTTCCTAACTTAACAGGATACTACCTAGTTTCTGAAAAGGGGTTGGAGAGTAACAGCGACTTGAGCCTTGGGGGTTTCAGTGGCTCTAGTTTCTTTGACCAGCAAAAGGGAGAGTTGTTCAAGTCGGGTAGGGGAGGGAACATTGGTTTCATGGCTAAGATTCTGAGTCACACGACAACTCAGACTACGGTAAACAGCACCTCATTCACTCATGTCTTAAAACTAGATAGAGGGATAGAAGCCTCTAACACTGCCTCTTTCCTTTCAAATGACAATCAAAATGCAAGAAGACCAAGATTTAGATTGATGAGGTTGGCAGAGACAACATTTAGGGATACACCGAAGGAGATAATACTGAACAAACTACATGCAACTGGTCTTGACTACAGTGAGACCGCATCTAGATTTGATACTGGAAGTCCTTCAGGAAACTCAAACTCACATCTAGACGAGGGAGTTTTCAGTGCTTACGTTCTAATGAATCTAGATAAAGCACCTGAATCCACAAGTATTGTATCCATTGTCCCTGAAACACCCTCTAACTCTGCACACAACATCCCATTCACAAGCGGTGATGTATTCGACTGCTTCATCACAGATGGCACAAACAAGCAGAGAAAGCAAGTCACATTTACGGACACCGCCACTTCGCTTACAGATGCTATTAGACAACGAGAGGTAAAACTAACCTTTGATGGCACATTGACAGGGAACGGAGTTGTGTCATTTAGTGAAGTTATAGACTTAGAACTATCGAAGAAGCCAAACCTCGACAACATAACTAGATGTCACATAGGGACTAGCATGACCATAGGAGATGAGGTTGAAGTAGAGATGCAGAGGATAGCAAAAGAGGCTGGACTGACCACTGACATCATACAGACTCAATCGGAGTTCACTGGTAACATAGTCAACTCAGTTGCAGATAACGTGATAACTTGCAAACAGGCAATACAGAATATATCAGTTGGCGACTTCATCTATACCCATGAAGGGTATCCTGTTGGTGTTGTCGGCTCCATATCAGGCTCTACTCTAACAATTACAGATGTACATACAGACGCTGATGTTGACTTATGGTTTGTGCCTTCACAAAATGACGAGTTAATCAAGAGAGATAAGAAGACATTTGTTGCAACAAACAACTTCACACAAACACCAGCATTCAACGCAATGAACCTACTAGCGTCGAAAAAGAATCTCGATTTTAATATCAAGGGTAAAAAAGTGGCATTTCGGAATGTGAATGATACTTCTCTTCTGAGAAAACAGACAATTTCACATAGAACTAATAGAATCATAAAGGTAGAAAGTAATACATCGCTATTTGGTAGAGCAGTAAAAGTGACAGTAATTGGAGATAGAATACGAGCGTCCGTTGCAAAAGACGATAATGGAACTGAGGTTACATTCATTGATGCTACAATCAGAAACATATCTGACGCCAAGATAAAGGCAACAGAGTTGTTGGAGATACATAGTTCTAATGCTCGTAAAATCAAACTCACACTTGAGAAAAGCGGGTTAGAGATGCTTGAAGCAGGAGACATAGTATCGTTAGACTTCCCACAATCAGGAATACCAGCAGACGACTATGTAATATTTGAGATAGAAAACGTATTGACAGGCACTATAACCATGACAGTTAACACGTTTGACAAGACTATAGCAGAGAGACTGTCTGAATTAGACACACAACAATCATCCTCAAGTTCCACTCTTTTCAATAGAAACACGGAAAGAGTAACTAGTGGAAATCTGCTGACAGATGGAATATCTGTAAAAACCGTCTTAGTCGCTTACACTATAACAGGTACAGGGCAGACATCGAACACAGGCTTTGACGACTTAGTAGGATTTACAGAAACAGTAGGGTTTGAAACAGGAACAATAGTATTAGACGAATTTAGTAGTGAGGATTGAAGATGACAGTAGTAAACGTAGGGGCAGCAAATATTGCTAGTTTGATAGCAGCAGAATATAGGGTAGTAGCGATTGGTGATGGTAGGGATACAACTTCTGCCAGTCAAACCACCATGAATCACTTTATCACGAAAAAGATTAGTCAGACTCCGACAATTGTTGGTTCGACTTTGATATACAATGTTGATTTCGCAGGAAGCGATATACCTGCATCCGGTGTTTCGGAAATAGGCATATTCAAAACGGGAACAGGTGAGAGTAACGGAACAACACCACCTAACGGTATTTTATTGAGCCGAGTCACTTTCACAAGCACAGGAACCGTTGCGGCCAGCGACACTGTTTCCTTTACGATTAGAATAGAGGTGGATGGACAATGAGTACAAATCCCGGCTTAATTACAACAATGGCAACAAATCCTTCTACGCTAAGTTCTGACCAATTAAAAGATGGAACGGACAATATACATTCAGGGATAATTAAGGCACTCCAAACTGCAACTGGTGAAAATAGAGCATTGAGTGGTTTTGGTTTAACTCAAGGAACCACTAGTAGCACAACACATTTTCAAGTTGCAAGTGGAACCATACTACGTTCAGGGAAACTCGTTAGTGTATCAGGGGCAACATTGACTACTACTACATCAGGAACAGATACGATAAGTCCTAACTCTGCTGATTGGTATGGCGTTATCGTAGCAAACTCCTCCAATGCCTTAGCATGGAGACACGGTGCTGTCACTGGAAAGACAACTACTAGTGTGGCAACTGTTGCTGAGTTGCAGTCAGGTGACATTCCAATAATAATCGTAAAGATAACAGCAGGTTCTAACAATGATGCAACTGATAGACCACATCAGTATGTGGGATACACTCAGACAAGCAGAGAGTTCTCAGCGATAAACAGCAGTGCAGAGACGCTTAGGATAAACGCCGATGGGACTGTTGTTAAAGCAGGAAACGCTGGTGCAATATCATTTCCTAGTGTTGGTAGCAGTGCTAGGACACTTGCAACCACGAACGATATCACTAGTCTAGATGCTAGTAACTTAGCAGATAATGCAGTAACTGAGGCTAAGATAACCGGCGGAGCAGTAACAGAAACGAAGTTAGGAACTAGTGCTGTTACAACCAATAAGATTGCAGATGATGCTGTCACGTTTGCAAAGATGCAACACACGACAACGAACAACAGACTCTTGGGTGCGGCCACTGCTGGTGCGATTGGAGAGGTGCAGGTCGCTACTGATATGATAGAAGATGACGCAGTGACTTCGGCTAAGATTGATGATGCTACTATAGTCGAGGGAAACGTAGCGAACAATGCTATAACATACGCTAAGATACAAAACGTATCTGCTACAAATAGAATACTCGGAAGAGACTCTTCGGGTGCTGGCAATATAGAGGAAATAACCCCTGCTAATCTACTTACAATGTTAGGGGTAGAAGCAAGTGCAGATGTCACTAACACTGCTAGAGTCAAGACAGCGTTGGATGCAGATATGGGTGGTGATTTCACAATAGGAAACCAATCAGATGACACTGCTACATTCTCCGGAAATCTTACTGTTGGAGGCAATCTAACAGTATCTGGAACAACAACCACAGTCAACTCAAACACCGTGAACATCGGAGATAGCATAATCACTCTAAACTCTGATGCAACAGGTAGCGCAAGTGAAGATGCAGGTATAGAAGTCGAAAGGGGAGATGATGCAAACAAGACACTGATTTGGGATGAAAGTGCAGGAAGGTGGACAGTTGGCTCTGAGACATTCGTTGCAGGAACCTTCATTGGTAACGTGACTGGAACAGTATCATCGGCTAACACATTGACCACTGGTAGAAACTTTGCATTATCAGGTGACGTAACTGCTAGTGCAGTATCCTTTGATGGTTCAGGAAATGTCACATTATCCACAGCATTAGCAGGTAATACTGTAAATACAACTGAACTAGTGGATGATTCAGTTAGCACTGCTAAATTACAAGGCTCCTCTGTCACAAGTGCTAAGTTAGCCACTGATGCTGTAGCCACTATCAAGATAGTAGATGATGCAGTTACCACTGCAAAGATAGCAGACGATGCGATAACAACTGCACTAATAGCAGATGACGCAATTACCTCTGCGTTGATTGCAGATGATGCAATTGTTTCTGCTGCCATTGCAGATGGTGCTGTGACGAATGCACATCTCGCAGGTAGTATCGCACAGGCTAAGGTGACAAACCTAACCTCAGACCTAAGTGGAAAGGAGCCAAGCCTAACAATTAGTGAAGGATTGAATAGAACTGGCTCTACTCTAAAGGTTGACATCGATTCTCTATCAGTTGAGAATGCAATACACCTAACTAATGACTTCATAATGTATGATGATGCCGATGCTGGTTTGAGAAAGATAGCACTTTCAAACATATTTGCTAAGTTACAGGCTTCTGACATACCTAGTCTAGCAGCCAGCGCAATAGGTAGCGGAACGCTTGACACGGCAAGGATACCGAACCTAGCAGCGTCTAAGATAGACAGTGGTACTTTCGCAACAGCGAGGATAGCAGATGACGCCATAACTTTCGCAAAACTACAGAATGTAGGCACTGGTGTCCTATTAGGTAGAACAACATCAGGAAGTGGGGCTGTAGAAACCCTCAGTGCTTCAGCGGCTAGAACCTTCTTGAATGTAGACACGGCAGGTACTGACAACTCCACAGATGTAACTCTAGTGACCTCAAGCCATGACTATCTATCACTAAGCGGTCAGGCCATAACACTAGGACAGATAGATATCAGTGACGATACGAATCTAGTAGCCGGAACGAACATCTCGCTAAGTGGGGATACTCTGAATGTTGATACCGACCTGTCTAACTACAGCAACAGTAACTCTGGTTTCTTAACAGCGCATCCCACTATAAGCAACGCAGCATCTTCAGTAAATAACTCAGGGAGAACCTACATACAGGACATAACTCTAGATTCTAATGGACATATCATAGGAATACAATCTGCCACCGAAACTGTGACTGATACTCAGTACACTGTTGGTGATGGTGGACTAACACAGAACAATTTCACGAATACACTCAAAACTAAGTTAGATGGAATAGAAGCAAACGCTAACTTCTTCTCATTGCCAAAGGCAGAGGCAGATGTTCTTGGTGGTATCAAAGTCGGGACTAATCTAACAATAAACAGCAGCACAGGAGTCCTATCTGCTGATACACAATCCGATGTCAATTTCACTTCTTCGTTGAACACCAAGTTAGCGGGTATTGATACCGGAGCAACAGCAGGTGCAGATTTCTCAAGTAACGTGACAAACATCTCAGTGACTAATGCACAACTTGCTGGAAGCATAGCAAACGACAAACTTGCTAACTCATCAGTAACGCTCAATGGTAGTAATCTAGCATTAGGAGGCACTCTAACTCTCACAACTGCAAACATAGCAGAGGGGTCAAATCTCTACTACACTAATGAAAGAGTGGATGATAGAGTCAACGCTCTCATAATCGATGGTGAGGGAATCACCACAACCTACGATGACACTGGTGGAACACTCACAATAGATGCAGAGGATGCCACCACATCAAACAAAGGAGTTGCTTCCTTTGCCAGTGCTGATTTTGATGTGTCTAGTGGAGCAGTGACAGTAAAGAGTGGAGGTATATCAAACACTCAATTGGCTGGTTCAATAGCAAATGACAAACTTCTTGATATTGCACAGAGCAAGGTGACTGGCTTAGTATCTGCTCTTGCTGGAAAGGCTGGTAGTCTGAGTGACTTGAGCATAACAGCAACTGCCACTGAGATTAATGCGTTAGATGGTATACCCTCTACTCTCACTGCTACTGAGATTGGATTCTTGGATGGAGTGACCTCCGCTATACAAACGCAGTTGGACGCTAAACAAGCATCAGGTAATTACCTAACAACTTCATCACCAATAACATCACTGTCAGGAATAACAGCGTTCGATACAGATTTGACTGCTGTTAGTGGTTCTCATGATTCTGTTCCATCTGCAAAGGCTGTAAAGGCATATGTTGACCTAACCTCTTTCGATGCAAATGACACACAATATGTTTTCACCGTTGAAGATACTGCTGTTTCAAACACGAAGAAGTTGAAACTAACAGGAACGGATGGTAGTGCTACTTCAGTAAACTTTGAGGGAACTGGAAGCGTGACTGTTAGTAGAATCAATGAGAGAATAATCATTGATAGTTCTACACAACCAGTCAATGCGGTATCATATAGTGGTAATACTCTAACCTTGACAAAAACAGATGCCTCTACGATAACGGCAACGATACCCGATGCAACAACATCTGCTCACGGTTTGATGACTGATGACCAGTTTGACAAACTAGCAGGAATTGAAACTGCTGCTACTGCTGACCAAACAGCAGCAGAAATCAGAACACTAGTCGAGTCTGCCTCTGACTCAAACGTATTCACAGACGCAGACCACACTAAACTAGATGGTATCGCTGCTAGTGCTAACAACTACTCAATCTCCTCTGACTTGTTGGATGAGGATGACATGGCATCTAACTCAGCAACAAAGGTAGCCAGTCAGCAGTCAATAAAGGCATATGTAGATGCAGAGGTAGCAGGAGTAATTTCCTCTGCTCCGGCTGCTCTAGACACATTGAATGAGTTGGCTGCTGCTTTAGGAGATGACGCTAACTTTGCTACCACTACTTCAACAGCACTAGGTAACAGACTAAGAGTAGACACTAACAGTCAGGGACTAACTGCTACACAACAAGGCAACGCAATAACAAACTTGGGAATAACAGCAAGCCTAGCAGAGATAAACATACTAGATGATGGGTTATCTGCAAGTGACATACCAAGCCTCGCTGCCTCCAAGATAACAAGTGGCACTCTAGACACCGCTAGAATACCAAGTCTCGCTACGAGTAAGATTACATCAGGAACATTTGCCAACGCAAGAATATCAGAGGGAAGTGTGACTCAACATCAAGCAGCCCTATCAATTACTGAGTCTCAAATAAGCGACCTTCAATCATACTTAACAGCACCTAGAAGTATCACAGCAGGTGGGAACACACTAGCAAACAACGAGACACTTGCATTTACTGCTGGTTCTAATATATCGATATCCGAAAGCGGTGGAGCCGTTACGATTGCATCCACTGACACTAATACTCAACTGACTCAGGAACAAGTAGAGGACTTCGTTAATGGTCTGATTGTTGCTGGAACAAATATAACTAAGACATACGATGACTCAGCAGGTACTCTAACAATCGCTTCTAGTGGAAAGACACAAGAGGAGATTGAAGACATTGTTGCCAACTTAGTAGTAGCAGGAAGCAATGTAACAAAGACATATGATGATGCAAGCGGTACTCTAACGATAGCATCTACTGACACTAACACTCAGTTGACAACAGAACAGGTAGAGGATATTGTAGGAGCAATGGTGAGCAGTAATACAGAAACGAACATCGCTGTAACTTATGATGATACTAATGGTAAATTGAACTTTAGTTCTACTGATACCAATACGCAACTTACACAAGAAGAGGTCGAGGACTTTGTTGGAGGTATGCTTGATGGGACAGAGACATTCATCAGTGTGTCGTATGATGACACTGATGGCAACATAGACTTCGTGGTTCCTGTTTTAGATGAAGATGATATGAACTCTAACTCTGCAACACATCTTGCTACACAACAATCCATCAAGGCTTATGTAGATACTGAGGTAGCAAGTTTAGTAGATTCTGCTCCGGGTGCTTTGAATACGCTCAATGAATTAGCAGCAGCGATAAATGACGATGCTACTTTCTCCTCGACTGTCACTACTGCGCTAGGAAACAGATTGAGAGTAGATACCTCTTCACAAGGTCTTAGTGGTACACAACAAGCAAATGCTAGAACTAACTTAAATGTCGATGTAGCAGGGACTGATAACTCAACCAATGTTACCCTTGCAACTGTATCCAATAACTATCTCAGTATTGTAGGACAGACAATCACTTCTGGAACAGTGCCTGTCTCTTTAGGAGGAACTGGTGCTACATCTGCCTCCGCTGCTAGAAGTGCGTTAGGAGTTGACGCTGCTGGAACGGATAACTCAACAGATGTCACATTGACTGGTAGTGGAAACTACCTAAGCATTAGTGGACAGGCAATTACAGTTGACCCAATAGACATCTCAGACGATACAAACCTAACTGCTGGAACTGGATTGACACTAAGCGGAGATACACTGAACGTAGATGCAGCACAATCAGGAATAACAAGTGTTGGTACACTATCATCACTTACTGTATCAGGAGACTTGACTGTAGACACAAACGCATTGCATGTGGATTCTGCCAATACAAGAGTGGGTATCGGAACAACAACTCCGGGGTTCAAACTACAGGTAAATGGCTCGTTTGGTGCTACAACCAAGTCTTTCGTTATACCACACCCAACTAAGCAGGGAAGGACGCTACAACACGGCTCTCTTGAAGGACCGGAACATGGTGTGTATTATAGAGGAAGATTAGAGGGGAGTGTGATAGAACTACCTGAGTATTGGACAGCATTAGTGGATGAGGATACAATCACAGTTCAACTAACACCAAATGGTGATTTCCAAATGCTATATGTAGAAAAGATAGAAGACAATCAAGTGTTCGTGGCTAATGCAGCAGATGAGGGTGTGGACTGCTTCTACATAATACACGGTGAAAGAAAGGACGTAGGAAAGATGGAGGTTGAATACTAATGGCTAACTCAGACAAGGACATTCTAATTACACCAAACACAGGACAGAGTGCAAAACCGAAGATAGAGGTAACTGGTGCTAATAATGCAACTAAGACAATCACAATCAATGATGATGGCACTATATCATTTGATTCTACGATAGAGGCAACATCTGGTTCTGTTGCTGATGGCAATGCTAACCTAGTCACTGGTGATGCAGTTTTCGACTACATAGAGGCACAGAACTTTGCTTCTTCAGGGGCATCTAACTTCGTTGTAGGAGACATCACAGGACAAACAGAGATAACAAGTGGGCTTGCTTCTACCGATGAGTTTGTCATAAGTGATGCTGGTGTTCTCAAGAGAATGGATACATCTGTATTGCAGAGTTTTATGCAGAGCAATCTAACTTTTACCACTAATACAGATACACAACTATCGACGGAACAAGTACAGGATATAGTAGGGGCTATGTTCTCCTCTAACACTGAGACCAGAATCTCTGCAACTTACCAAGACGGTGATGGTACAATAGATTTGGTTGTAGACGATATGACTGCCAACACTCAATTGACGACAGAGGAAGTGCAAGATATCGTCGGTGCTATGTTCACTTCCAATACAGAGACTAGGATATCTGCAACCTATGAGGACGGAGATGGGACTATTGATTTAGTCGTAGATGACATGACAGCAGATACAAACACATTCCGAACCGTGACAGCAGGTGGTAATACATTAGGAGGTTCAGAGACATTAGCCTTCACTGCTGGCTCTAATGTGACAATAACAGAAAGCGGAGGAGCAGTCACTATTGCCTCAACTGATACCAATACACAGTTAACTCTCCTAGACCAAGATGACATGAGTTCTAACAGTGCTACTGCTGCTGCTAGTCAACAGTCGGTAAAAGCATATGTGGATAATGAACTTGCATCACTTGTAGACTCAGCACCATCTGCTCTAAACACACTTAACGAACTTGCTGCTGCTCTTGGTGATGATGCCTCCTTCTCTACAACAACCGCTACTTCACTAGGAAACAGATTAAGAGTTGATGTTAGCAACCAAGGACTAAACTCTACACAACAGGGAAACGCTCTGACCAATCTAGGTATCACTGCTTCACTAGCAGAAATAAACATACTAGACGATGGACTTGCAGCAAGCGATATACCAAACCTTGCTACGAGCAAGATAACATCCGGCACATTCGCAGATGCAAGAATAGCAGAAAGTAACGTCACACAGCATCAGGCTGCTCTTTCAATAACTGAATCTCAAATCAGTGATTTACAATCTTATCTGACTGCACCTAGAACTGTTACTGCTGGTGGTAATACATTAGCAAATGGAGAAACCTTAGCCTTTACAGCAGGTAGTAATATCACGATATCAGAATCAGGTGGAGCAGTAACGATAGCAGCAGCAGCATCGACAGGTGCAAGTGAAGCCTTCAAGACGATAGCCGTTAGTGGACAAGATGACGTTGTAGCAGATGCGGCAGCAGATACTCTTACCTTCGCTGCTGGTTCTAATGTCACACTAACAACAAACGCATCTAGTGATACAATAACTATCACAGCAACAGACACCAACACACAACTCTCTACTGAGCAGGTTCAAGACATTGTAGGTGCAATGTTTTCGTCTAATACGGAAACTAGAGTATCTGCCACCTATGAAGATGGTGACGGCACAATCGACCTTGTAGTAGACGATATGACAAGGAGAACGATAACTGCTGGTGGCAATACACTGGCAGACGGTGAAACATTAGCGTTTACTGCTGGCTCAAACGTCACTATCTCAGAGAGTGGTGGTGCAGTTACCATCGCCTCTACAGATACTAACACACAGTTGTCCACTGAACAAGTGCAAGACATAGTAGGAGCGATGTTCAGTTCAAACACAGAAACGAGAATATCAGCGACCTACCAAGATGGTGATGGCACTATCGACTTGGTAGTGGATGACATGACCACTGATACTAACACCAATCAACTCACAACTTTCACCCTAACAGGAGATTCAGGAAGCAACCAAACCATAGCACATGGAAACACACTAGACATCGCTGGTGGAGACGGTATAGCAACCGTTGTTGGGTCAACTGACACAGTAACAGTTGGTCTAGACATAGATGGCATGACGGATATTGGCGCAGCCTTGGTAGACGCTGATTTGATGATTGTGGATGACGGAGCAGGGGGAACTAACCGCAAAGCAACAATGAGTAGGCTAAAGACCTACATGCAGAACAATCTGACATTCACAACCAATACTGATACCCAACTAAGCACAGAACAAGTTCAAGACATAGCAGGTGGAATGTTCAGTAGCAATACTGAAACAGGTATCACAGCAACATATCAAGATGCAGATGGTACGATAGACTTGGTTGTAGGGACTCTCAATCAAGACACAAGTGGTAATGCTGCTACTGCAACGGCACTAGAGACTGCAAGGAATATTGGTGGTGTCAGTTTCGATGGAACTGCAAACATCAACCTACCGGGAGTGAACACTGCTGGTAATCAGAATACTAGTGGAACTGCTGCTTTGGCAACAACTGTAACTGTGACAGATAGCACTGCTAACACAAACTTCCCCGTTGTATTCCATGATGAGTCAAACGGATTGTTAGACGACACTGGTGCTTTGAGATACAACCCAAGCACAGGAACACTGCTTGTGCCTAACCTGAATGTCGCTGGAACAACGACGACTGTTGATACTGTGACTATGGAGGCGGCAAACGCAATCGTGTTTGAGGGTGCTACCTCTGATACTAACGAGACAACTCTAACCATCACTGACCCTACTGCTGATAGAACAATCACTCTACCGGATGCTACCGGAACAGTTGCTTTGACTAGTCAGTTATCTGATACGCAGTTAACAACAGAAGAGGTTCAGGATATAGTCGGAGCCATGTTTAGTTCTAATACTGAAACAAGAATAACTGCGACTTACCAAGATGGCGACGGTACGATAGACCTAGTTGTAGATGATATGACTACCGATACAAATACAAACCAACTAACCACATTTACACTGACAGGTGATTCCGGTAGCAATCAGACAATTGCTCACGGTAATACACTCGACATAGCAGGTGGAGATGGAATTGCTACGGTAGTAGGTTCCACAGATACTGTCACTGTTGGTTTGGATATTGACGGAATGACTGACATCGGAGCAGCGTTAGTAGATGCTGACCTAATGATAGTTGACGATGGCGCAGGTGGCACTAATAGAAAGGCAACAATGTCTAGATTAAAGACATACATGCAAAATAACCTAACATTCACGACAGACACAAATACACAACTTTCCAATGAACAAGTGCAGGATATTGCAGGAGGGATGTTTTCATCAAACACAGAAACTCTGATTACCGCCACATATCAAGATGGTGATGGCACTATTGACTTAGTAGTAGACAATGATTTGTCCAATTATGATAACAGTTCTTCAGGATTTATCACTGCAACGTTAACTACTGAAGAGGTTCAAGATATCGTAGGTGCTATGTTTAGCGGTAACACAGAAACTAGAGTGTCAGCAACTTATCAGGATGGCGATGGCACAATAGACCTAGTTGCAGATAACATGAACTTCTCTGTATCAGATATCACAGGTGCAACTGCACTTACAAGTGGTCTAGCATCAACTGATGAATTAGTATTGAGTGACGCTGGAACTCTGAAAAGAATGGATATCTCTGTTCTTCAATCATACATGCAGAGCAATCTCACCTTCACTACTAACACGAATACACAGTTGTCGGATGAGCAGGTTCAGGATATTGTTGGAGCGATGTTCTCTAGTAATACTGAGACAGGTATAACGGCAACATATCAAGACGGAGATGGCACAATTGACCTTGTTGTTAGTAGTAGTGGTATGTCCGATTTAGTAGATGATACATCACCACAATTAGGTGGAGATTTAGATGTCAATGGTAACAAAATCACATCGGCCTCAAATGCTGATGTCACAATAGAACCAAATGGAACAGGTGACATCAATCTCTACGCTGATACACTAGTTGTAGGTGATTCCTCTGCTGATTTTACGATACAACATAGAACGACAACGAACTCCATACTAAGGTTTCAAGCAGGAGGCAATACACAACTCACTTCTGATGGGCCTATATTCTTGAACGCTGATGAAGCAGGTGATGGTGGTTCTGACAGTAAGATTAGATATAACGCAATAACAAATACGTTTGGAAAGGCCAATACGAACACTGTCCTAACCACACAGGGAACAGGGGATATGACCCTAAGCACAAACTCTGGAACAAACTCTGGAACAATTGTCATTGCTGATGGTGCAAATGGAAACATATCACTCACACCAAACGGCACAGGAAACGTCGCACTTGGTAACTTTACATTCAATGCAGACCAAACAGTAGGAAGTAGTCAGGATAATTTTGTTCTGACGTATGATAACTCATCAGGTACAATTGGTCTTGAGTCTGCTTCCGGTGGTGGTGCTTCTACAATCGGTGCATTAACCGATGTCCTCATGGATGCAACTAATTTCACTAACGGGTTCTTACTACAAACAGATAGTGATGGTTCTGCTCCAACGACAGGAACATTGAACAACGCACTAGAGAATATTGGTCTTGGTAAGGATGTATTTGCATCATTGACTTCAGGTGACTATAACATAGGAATAGGTAATGACGCTTTAGACGCTTTGACTACCGCAGTAGAAAACGTAGCCATAGGTTATCAGGCTGGTTCTGCAATACAAGGCGGTGGGTACAATACAGTGTTAGGCACTTATGCGCTCCTTAGTGTTACATCGGGTCTTGAAAACGTGGCAATAGGAAGGAGGTCGTTAGGTAACGTAACTTCTAGCCTTCAATACAATACTGCCGTCGGTGGTATGTCGGGTTACGGAGCGACTGGTAATTATTCAACTTCGATAGGAAACCAAGCAGGGAGAGGTAGTATAGGTCAACACGGTGTCCATGTGGGAGCATTAGCAGGTTACAATTCGTCTGGAACTGGTGGTGTCAATATCGGTTATCGAGCAGGTAGGTATCCTACAGGTAACTACAATACATTCCTTGGTTATGAAGCAGGTTATGGTGCAAGTGGTAACGGTGCTGCTAATAACGTAGCAATAGGATATGAGGCATTACATGACGTAACAACAGGTAGTAAGAATATGATAATCGGTTATGAAGCCGGAGATAACATCACTTCCGGCTCTAACAATCTAGTCATAGGCTGCTTTGATGTCGATGTCGCAACAGGCGATGACCAGATTATCATAGGTAGTGGTGATGGTGGAGTAACTTGGTTGAAGGGAGATTCAAACGGAATCAAGGCTCTTAAGATTAAGGTGAAGTCAGTATCAAGCAACACAACACTCACAGATGCTCAATCCGGCTCATACGTCTACTGGACAGCAGGTACACTGACTCTACCTGCAACAGCAGAGTCGGGACAGCAATACACAATCATCAACAACACAGGTGGTTCAGCAACACCAAGTCTAGGTACATCAAACGCTATAGCATCAGGGTGGACTGCTCACGCTGCTATGGCTGATGAGACTGCTAGAACCTACGTCTCTGTTGCTGCTAACAAATGGATATACATCGGGTGATTGAGATGGCTTCGATAATGGTAGGCGTGGCTGGTGTCGCACAGCAACTAAAGACAGCGAATGCTGCTGGTGGAGGTGGAAGTGGCGCACCAACATCAGTTAGCATTGCCACAACTGAAACAGGTGGAACCAATAATGCGGTATTGGCTGAAGAAGGAGCAGCCAGTTTTGGTGGGATGGATGTTGTTGGTAGTGACTTCTCTAATGGTCAAGGTTCAGTAACCGTTGATATAGACGCAATGGGTGAAACCTTTCCCGGTGTCTCCGGTCAGGCAACCATCAACTTCTTTGGTTATCTTCGTGCAACCGGAGCAACCAGTTTCTCATGGGATGTAGCGGTGGACACTATTGCAACAAGTCTGTCAGCAGGAACAGCAGCAACACAAGGAACTGCGGTTACTACTCAAGATGCCACAGGAAGCGGTGGCTTAACCACAGGTATCAACGAGCAAGGTACTCTCACATTTGGTGGAGGTAGAGGCGGATTGATATTCCCGTCTAATGGCGATGTATTGCAGTTTGTGATAAGTGGAAGTGCTACGAATTCAAGTGGAACGACTAATGCAAGCAATGTCACAGTTAGGTACACATTCTCATCATGAGGTAATAAAATGACAAGAATAGAAGTGAACATACCGGAAGGAACATCAGGCCAATATGAAGTAGCATACTACAATAGGCAGACTCAACACAGAATGTGGCAGACATACTTGAACATGAAGGCAGAACCCTATGACAATCATACCGTGTTAATCAAGAATACTTGTCCTATGCCAATAATGCAGAACTCGCAAGCAGAGTACAACGAACATCAATGGTTGTGGAATAACGCAACAGGTCATGTATTAGTAGGAGGGCTTGGATTAGGTACGATACATCAGGCTTTGATAGACAACCCAAATGTAACCTCTGTCACTATCATAGAACTAGAGCAAGATGTGATTGACCTAGTTTGGGAACATTGTGCTAAGGATGATACCTTCAATCTGGTAATAGCAGACTTTGAGACTTGGACTCCGCCGGAGGGAAGTTCCTTTGATACTATATGGGGGGATACTTGGCTGTGGGACAACGATTTGGATTACAAGGACTACAAAACTGTTATTACAAACAAGTATTCGCAATATACTGATAACATAGGATTTTGGGGTGATGAGTGATGGCACTGAAGGTAGAGTATGAGACAGAATTTGGAATAACGTGTGATTACGCATATTGCGTCATAGTTGATGCTCGCTTAGATAAGAAGATTGATGATACTGAAGATGGAAATGAAGTGAAGTCATTCAACATTACATATCGTGGAAAGGTATATGCCAGCGACGATGCTTATGAACAAAAGGCATCACCAATCAGTGGTTTCAATGGTGAATTTGAATTGGACACTGCCAACGCTAAGACTCAGTATAACTTACTCAAGCAGTGTTACTTACATCTAAAAACCCAAGATAAATTTACTGATTCAATAGATTGCTAAAAACTAAAAATACTATTGGTCCAATAGTGAAATAGTTGTTGGAGTCCTAAAATTTTTGAAAAAAAAAGGGGCGTTGGGTCCAAGGAACTATTCCTCAGACCACAACGCTTTACATTCTCTACATTGCCAAATAAACAATGTTTCTCTAGAGCCTACCACTCTGCCTTTTATCCTGCGAGGTATTGTTTCTACCTCACAACCAAAACAGAGTTTACGAAGACCCACTTCTGCCTGTCTCCTCGTCAATCAAATTTTGCATATATTCCTCTATGCTACTTTCGTTGTATTTGGAATTACCAAACGCAGCGAAGAACAATAGAGAGATTATGATGACAAAGACAAACCATCCGAACCATTCCCACGGACTCACCATTTCACCTCCAATTCTTTCATTTTTTCTTCTTCGATAGAGAAGCCCTTGACTACACTATGCTCTTTCCCATGTATCCATAGGTCATAAACTAACTCACAGTCCTTTAAGCAGTAGTCAGCGACTTCGGTGTATCTTCCTGCCTTCCAGACAACGGGTGCATCTGCACTATCCATCAGTTTGTCAGCACCTAATGTGTGTTGTACTAAATTAGAGAGGCTATACCTTTCACCGTACTGTTTGTTAAGTATTCTACTTGTGTCAATATATGATTTATCATCAAGGTATTTCTTGATGCAATAAATATCCATAGCGTTTTTCAACACCGCTAAGTCGAATGAAACAATATTATGACCTAGAAGAACACCACCGTTTTGATGATGGTCGTCCAAATCGTACTTCAACTGCGAAAGTGGCTTTACGACTACTCCTGATTTTCTAATGGAACCAATGGGTTCATCGATGTAGACTGTGCCATTACTACCATCCCAAGTGCATACCGTAGAAACTTGAAACATATGGGTATTACCCCACCCACCTATTTCGTGTGAGTAGTTTTTCGTTTCAATATCTAGGGCTAATACGTTCACTCGTCACCACTGTCCCCTGTCCACAAGTTTGCAAGTTTCTTTGCCCTTGCTTCATCAGGGTTTGGTGCGTGGATTATATTTGGTTTAACCATCCATGCAACTAGGGCTTCACCTGCTCCAACGGTAATCATAGTTGATAGATACCAACCATCTTTTCCGTAGGTATTCAGTGATTCATTAATCACTTTTGGGCCGTCACTAACTTGAAACACCAAAAATTGATGCTCATATGTATCTTGTTTACTCATTCTTATTCTCCTCCTTTAGTTTCAAATATGCTCTAACTCCTATCTTTTTGTTATCAAACATATGTGAAATTTCATTAAAGTTTCTGTAGACTGTGGTTTGTCCTTTTTTGGTTTGTTCCCTCACTTTGGATAGTAGAAGAGCCTTATTCACCCAACCATCATCTCCCTTTTTCAGCAGTCCACTGTACGCTTTTTTAAACGCATTAACGCCTACTCTCTCATGCAACGCCTGAGTTTTCACCTTCAATGCTACGTCTAGCCACGACACAAGCGATTTATAGCATTGTCGAATGATGGAGGAGGCTTGTCGTGCATGTCTTTCGGTAACAATAAACCTTCTATCTTTGTTCTTTATGTTTGGTGCTTCCGCAATACAGCACAAAACTGACAACTTAATCATGGTTTGATTCATTCTAGTTACGAAATTAGCAGCGATTTCCAGCACCTCTGGTCTACTGTCTGTAGCATACTTACTCAACTTCCAAGACTCATTTTTCAGGGCATCAACATACCCCCTACCGAACTTTACGGTTCTCAATGGGTCTTCGCCACTGCTAATGTAATGCTCTCTCAAAGTGTCATAGATGATTACAAAATTCTCAGCGAACTTCTTGATGGGAGTATCCCTAGACTTTATCACTCCTACCTCATCTAATATTTGCTCTCTCAGTTCTTCCTGTACTTCCTGTGGTATTTCTTTGATGTAAATTACAGTTCTTTGCATTACACCCTTTTCAGCAATAACGTTTGTTAGTGCCTTTGGAATGTAAGTTGTGGCAAACAATGAACGACGGCATCTACATTCAATAGTATCACCATCTTTGAGTTTCTTTGTTATAATCCAGTTCTCCCCATGAAGGGAGTTCATGAACGTATTCAGATACATGATTACATTCTCTTTATGCTGAGACTGCTTGAAAACACCTGAATACTCAAACTCATCATAGGCTGCTAACCCGTCACCTTCTAATGCACCATCTATCTGTTGTGGTATCCATACAGTTCTAGGTGGTTCATCCTCATCTGCTATCGTTTCCTGAATCTTCTCCATAGAGCCTATCAATGCTGCGTCAGTGGTATCCTTGACTGAGAATATGTCAAAGTTAGTTCCATACTTTTCATTTACTATCTGAAAGGTCTCCCTTGATACCGGACCGAAGAAGTCATACAGGGTTGACTTACCAGTTCCAGAAGTCTGCATCCAAATAAATTGAATACGAGTATCGTCTAAACGTCTGCCCTGCGGTATCGCTACCATGTCTTTTACTAATTGTCCTAATAAGACATAGAAAGACATCGCAGCAGGAACTTCATTGTACTTTGATACCTCTACTGCACTAGTCACATACTGTTCTACTACTTTGGGCAACGTGCTATCTTGTGTTGCGACAGGAGTTTCTGTCTGCGACAATCCCTCATAGTACAGTCTATCTTCATCATCATAATTATTATCATCTTCATTCATCATATCACCACATTTTCTTCTGAGTTTAGAACTTGGGTTAGTCTTTTGGCAGTGACTTTACCGAATCCCTCTAACTCACATATCTCATCTATTGATGCCTCACCTATTTCCATCAGAGAACCAAACCTAGCAATCAACTGTTTTGCCTTCTTTATGCTGATTCCCTTCACGGAACAAAGGACATCCAATCGTAAATCGGACGTAGATATTCTCTTTCTAACTAGTGACGGAGTGTGTATCTCTCTGTCAATAGGCTGCATTTTACTAATGACTACTATCAATCTAGCAGCCTCAGAAGCAGATGGAACCCAAAATACATTGCAGTCTGTATCTAGGATAATCTTACCAAATGCTCCATCGAATTTATTTCTAAGTAGTCTAGCCTGATTCAAGGTGTTACTGTGTTTTACATACGAGAGATAATTCTCTAATGCATCCTTGAAACTACCATATACTATCACAACATTAGTTAGGAAATTAGCATCCATGTTGTCTATCTGATTCCATAATCTCTTGTTGATTACAGATTGTAGAAAATCAAAAGAGGACTTAGCCTCTACGCATACGTTATCGAAAACATAGTCACCAACCTCTAACCAAACTTTCTCATGTCTAACATTGAACTGTTCACAGTATTTCACTACTTGATTAGATAGTTCTGAATTCTCTCTACTATCTATTTTCAGTTTATTTTCCATCGTAATACCTCCAACACTTTCCTATGCAATATCCCTGTGGGATAAGCACGTTAGAACAAGAGGGGGCATTGTATCCCTTATCTACAATTCCTCTAACGTATTTAGAAGTGGTTTTGCTATCCCAATCAAGCCATATGTCTTCTTTGGAGGCTATGGTCTCCAACTCGTTCATTATGGTTGTATGCACCTGCTTTCTTTGGTCTATGGCAATGTTTCTCTCACCCAATGTCAATAAGTCTCGATACCACTGAACTAGGTATACCCTAGCATAGTGGCTAGGATTTTCCACCATAACCGCATTGTGCAAGCATGGTAGTATCGGTAATTTTCCTATTGGTTCAGGAATGTCAACCTCAACGTCCGATACAGATATTCTCTTGACCTTTGGAAACACTACTAACTTTGAACCGTTCTTACTCTGAATCTTTCTAGGACTCTTTGCTAGGCTTAGTATCCAACTCAAGTCTTTGGTTAGGTCATCAATAACCAAGGGGATGCAAAAATATGGTTCACCATTCTCATCCTCACTACTAAGGTTCATCGAATTAGGGATACGGCGTAATCTATTCGTTTGTATGCCTGTTCTATCCAGTGTATCAATACCATCGCTGATTTCGGAATAATACTGTTGAATGCTTCGGATATCATCAACGGGTTCTCCATAAACAAAAACATGGAAACCCTTCCCACTAAAATACATTTTGAATATGATTTCGTTTTCAACTAGTTTAGAAACGACTTTCTTCAAATCTGAATAAGCATTCTCCAACGGCTCATCGTGCGCATCAAAATCTAAGAAGGCTCTGTCTAATACCACAGAGTATTCTAACTTGACTCCATTATTGAAATCAAGAAAGTCATAGACTGTCGTATAGCAGTTCATCTTCCCGTTGTAGGAATTGAACCAATCTACGAATTCATTTCTTTGAAATACTACTCTTCTCTTCATTTGTGGTGCGTTTCTTAGATGACTTCCTGCCCACACTTCTCTTGGCATTCTCATTTTTATTATCCTCCTTGAAAGAGACCTTTGCATCAAGCAATTCCTCTCTTACAATTTCTGCTATTTTTATTTTCAATTGTGACATAACTGTATTCATGTATATTTGACCGAATGGGGTTCTCTCTTCAGCAAACACATCAGTCTCCCATATCATGCTCAGTTTGTCAGTAGTAGGCATCTTCCCGTACAATGTCTCTGCTAAGTTGTTAACTGTTTCAGATACATTTGCTATCTCTGAAAAACTCCATACTTTCTGTTTCAATTCTTCTTTTACCATTTCATCTATCATTTTCTTATTCTCCTTCTGTCTATTTACAAGCATTACACTTTTTTCTTCTATCGTGTCCGTAACTAACTTTACAGTTACACCATCTACATTTGCTATTGTCCCTCATCAAAACCAACTCTGTACATTTGCTTCTTCACAAATACCAAAGAAACTGCAACTAGAGCATGTTTTTGCAAAATACTTTGCAGGAAATATACTAGTTTCATAAGCGTGAATCATTTCTGCTATTCCTTTTTTGACTGCTGTGATGCTTCCAGTCTTTACCTCTTCAACATGCACATAATTAGCAGCAGGGTAATACCATCCCCAATGAGAGATAGGTATCTCAGGGTCTAGCCCCCACTCTCTCAACTTCTCATCAGGTGTGTTCTCAAACAGAATTTTGTAGAAGGCCATTTCTTTTCTCATCATTGATGTCTTCCATTCCTTCCAACCGCCTGTTTTCAATTCCATAGGAATATACACATCACCCTCTCTGAACATCCTATCAATAATGCCCTGAAGATGTACTGTGTAATCTCTCTTCAAGGGGTATTTTTTGTTCTGGTCCTTGCTGATAACTATTCTAGCATCTAGCATTATCTCATTTATCACTGGTAGGAAGTTATGTAATTCATCTTCTTCCTTCGCCTCCATAAAACGATTAGCCTCAAAAATAGACATTGCTTCATACATCTCTGAATACTCATCAATGGGATGTAGGCTCATACAATAGTTGACGAGTTCGTGATGTGAAAGGTTCTCTGCTTTCTTTACATCGAATTCATTGAAGAAGTCCTCTCTTGAATTATGTATTATACTTCCTTTGACCATCACTTCTGTTGTTTCTATTGGCATTCTCTCCTTGTATTGGAACTCATATCTCTTTGGACACCACTGAAACGAACCTAATGATGACTTTGATATTTTCAATATTGGATAATCACTATCATCATCATAAAAATCTGGATTCCACTGATATGTGTATTCGTCACTGTTTTGCTTCATTTTCTTTCACCTCTCTTCTGCTCATTATTTCATTTGCTAGTTTATCCATGCACTCTTCGCAAACACAACGGTTCGGGTGAGGGGGTTCCTCTATCATGAAAATCTTGTCACCAGCAGAGTGTTTCTCAATCCTATACCCGATATACTTATGGTTCTTAGGAAATAACTCGGTCACTACTTCCACTTTTTTTGGTTTAGTCACCTTTGTTATTTCTATATCAGAAATTATCTTCTCTGCCTTTGGCTTTAGCCACTCTTTCAGTTTTCTGAATCTAACTACAAGAGAATCTATCCTTCTCTTATTCGTCCATGAAAGACTGTTGTATATGCTTCTCAAAACCACTCCTCCAAATCTCTTTGTCTAGTGTCTCTCTTTATCTGCGTAGTATCCCATCCCATTGCTCTGAATATAGGCTCTGCTTTCTTTACCACTGATTCTGCATAGTGTCCCCAATCAGGAAGTATCCAAAGGTGTTCAGCAAAATCTGCCTCTGTCAAAAGAGAGATGTAGTTTGGTCTCACGGCTTTTTGTGTTACTGGATTGTAGTATGTCTGTGCGCTGTTTCGTATTCTCAGATAAAGGTAAGAGTCAGTAATTGGTTGATAACCGATACTGCTACTGAATAAGACTCCCTCAATGCCTGAGCCTATCGTTGGTCTCTTACCTTGTGTTGTAGTGAATGATGGTGTACCTAAGCAACATGGTTCCTCCATTAGTTCAAACAAGGTGTTCGTTCTCTTGCAGTTCTTACAAGTGACCTTGAACCTCTCCTCTCTATATCTGCTCCTTTGAAGAATATCAGTCATTGGTATGTTTCCTGATAGCACTTTATTGTAGGTTCCATTGAGGTATTTTACTATCTCACGTTCAGAATCACCATTGACCCACATGTTTAGTACATTCAATTGCACATCTTTGGCTAATTTAGTTTGTGAGACTCTCTTTGCAGTAAAACCAGTCATGACAAACTCAGGTTCATCTAGAAACTCACCATCTTTCCATGTAATTAGACCTGCATTCCTGTTTTTTGTTGCTCCAACGCCTAAACTCTTGAAGTATTTCTCAAATTCAAGCGTTACAGGGTGTTCTTTTAGTCCCATAACGTTAGGAAACGATTTTCTAACATGCTCATTTAGTATTTTTAGTGTTTTTTGGGCAGTCTCTATGTTGTCATCTTCTATATCAACGTAAATTGAGTCTGTATGTCCGTAAACCACTTTCATATTACATTCACATCCTGTAAAAGAGAAAATAAACCATAGAGAAAGATACTAACGAAGAATATTCGTGATGCCGTTCGTGAAAAAGACCTAGCATCCTTAAAAATTTGATTCCATGCCTGTTTTCTTAACTCGGATTCAGATTTTTCATCTTTTTCTTCTATATTTGTCGTATTGAATTCAATATTAGCATTTTTTATTGGCATTATAGTTCCCTCACTTTAAACGCAGCCGTCCTGATTGCTTCTCTAGCACTAGCAGTGATGCTTGCTGCTAAATCAACATCAGCCCATCCAAATCCTTGAAATGCAATGATTCCATAGAAAGAAGCCATCAACCTCTTGACCGCTAACTGATTGTTGTTCCATTTTACATATTCACTTTTACTTTCACTTTCTTTCATCTTTGCTTTGTATTCGTTTCGTAATTCTTTCAATTCTAAAACTGCTTTAGGCAACAAACCTAATTCGTCTGTCTTGTAGTATCTCATGTCATAGTTTTCGATTTCAGAGAAGTCCTTTGGCGTTGTTATGTTAACACCAAATTCAGTTGGTGTGTCCGACTTGGTTTCCCAAGAGATATTTCTAGCAATCATCATCGATGGGTACAATCCTGCGAAGTCAAATGCAGCCACACCCAAATGAAGGCCATTTGTAGCCTCACTGAGGGGGTCATACACCATTGCGCCATCATAGTCTACCCTGTCTCCTTTCATGCCCGTAGGAGCCTTCCATGAGGCATTACGCATGAAGTATATCCCACCCATGTTTGAGGCGTAGAAACATGCGTCAAATGGAGCAATCAGTAAACGTTGTAAAGATAAAATCGCTTCTGTCGTATGGTTCTGCTCATCTATCTTCACTAACAACTCAACATCTTTCTTTGCATATTCAAGATAGGTGTCGCTGTCTTCCAACCATCCTCTCCTAAAGAACTCGTTCTTATCAGGAAACTTCTCGCTAACTAGTTTCTTCTCGCCTAGCACGTTCTCTGAAACATAGTCTAACGATAGAGATGGCAGTGTGCCTCTTTGTGCGTCATTCCATTGACGTTCAAATGCCAAGTCTAACGGGACACAAATGCGACCCTTGATTGGCTGTGCTATCGGACTGTAATTATTTACAATGTTTGGATTCAGAATATTGCATCGTTGCTTTGTTGACCATCTAATACCATCTACTTCTTTGATAGGAGATAACTCCCTTGCTGGCACATCTAAAATATCCATCCTCTCCAATAACTTAGGCAGGTCGAACTTCCATCCGAACCAAGAGATAAGCATATCAGGGTCTTTCTCGTTAATCATTAGGATGAATCTCTCTAACACAGTTTTCTCTGTTTCATTAGAATCAGGCT
>CETC01158496.1_pt1 | contig 31601 bp, 48 predicted proteins | sample 326911 | NCBI WGS metagenome assembly CETC01 (sample SAMEA2622694, study PRJEB7988) | marine metagenome | isolation source: saline water (ENVO:00002010), including | reverse complement strand
ATTATTTGTTTGACAGACAGGCAACAGAAGTTGATGACATAGAAGAGCAACCTTCAGGTAATCCTCTTTTAGATATATTAAACACACCTTCTGAATAATGGCAGAGTATCAAGGTAAAAAAGTAACTTTAAATAAACCTAGCAGAATCAGTAAAGGTGAGGCAGGATATGGTAGAAAAAAATTTAAAGTTTACGTTCAAGCAGGTGATAAAATTAAAAAAGTTATGTTTGGTGATCCTAATTTATCAATAAAAAGACAAAGCGATGCAAAGCGTAAATCATTTAGAGCAAGACATAAATGTTCAACAGCAAAAGATAAAACTAAAGCAAGATACTGGAGTTGCAAGATGTGGGAGAAAAGTAAAAAGGTTTCTGATATATTGTAATGGATATTGATAAACTAGATAAAACTGCTAAAAAAATCGGCACCATGTATGAAACTGGTTTAACTAAAATTGTAAAAGATTTATACAAAACAAAAGATAAAGTCGGTGAAGATGAACTTATAAATTCATTGAACGATTTAGATCTGGGTGAATTACTAAAAAAGAAATTTATAGATATTAAAAAAGAATATACAAAAGGTCACCTTGAAATTTTAAAAGCAATAAAGCCACCTATAAATAATGACTGAAGAACAATTACAAGCACTAATCTTTTACGATATAAATGTCTGGGAAACTTATTTACCATACTTGGCTGCACAAATAAAACAAGAAGTTGCGTTTGGTGTTTTTGCTGGGTTAAGTGAAGAAGATATACTTGCAAACATTTTATCTAAAACATTAACAGGTGATCAATTAGAAACTATCGTAGCAACTGCGATGGCTAACTATTCAAGGTCAGTAACGTATGGAATTATGCAGCAAGAACCAGCAGATACTTTATACGCTTATATTGGACCAATAGATGACAGAACAAGAAACGAATGTTTAAAAATGGGTAGCACAGAGCCATTAACTCAAAAAGAAATTATTAACAATTTTGGAAGAAACGTTTTATTAACAGGTGGTGGTTATAATTGCAGACATAAATGGCAATCAATAGGTAAGAGAGTTAAATATGCTAAACGGTTTTATAACCCAAACAAAGCAGGAGCATTATTAGAAGATGATTAAAAAAAAAGCGTTTGCAAGTAAAAGGTTTTGGTCAGAATTAGGCAGAGATGCAAGAACGTTATATCAAAATTATATTTTTGATGAAGGTCATAACGTTTATGGAACAAAGTGGTGGGGTGGTAAATATGATCCAGATTACAAAGCAGCAAAAGAAGGTCAGAAGTTTAAAAGACAAGCAAATGATTTCTCTGATGATGTCACTGCTGTTTTAACATCTGATACCATGCGTGATTTTGAAGGGTTTTTAAAACCAAGCAGAACAGGGTTTGAATTTGGTTACCCAACGATGGGTGATCGAGTTGCAAGTTTGAGAAAGAGAAAAAAGAAAAAAGGTGCTTTAACTTCTAAAGATAAGCCAGTGCCAACAGTTGTTTCTAAATTTATAAAAACAGAGTTTAATAAATGGATTAGGATTAATTCAAAACCTACAAAAAGAATACACAAAGGTAAAAAGTTATAATAAAATTAATTCTTTTATAATATCTAAATTAAACTATATTAGTAGTAAGATTTTTCAATAAATATCCACTTAAGGAGTAAAAATGTCAGAAGAAAAAACAGAAGTTCAAACAAACAGTAATGAGAATACTGAAACAAATCCTAGTACAGAAACTAGTAATAAAAATGTCCCTTACGATAGGTTCCAAGAAGTTGTAGCCAGTAAAAACGAGATGGCTAACGAAATTGGTAAACTTCAGGCACAGTTAGATAAAATGGCAGCAGATAACAAATCTAAAGCAGAAGCAAAGTTAGTAGAAGATGGAAAGTTAAAAGAAGCACTAGATATTGTTACTAAAGAAAGAAACGAGTTTAAAACTGCGTCAGAGCAATGGCAGCAATATCAAGTTGATAAGCGTGAATCTCTAATGTCTAAACTAACTGATGACACTGACAAATCTATTGCAGAAGGCTTACAAGATTTGAACAAATTAGAAACGTATGTAAGTAAGGTAACAAATAATGTAAATGCTCCATCTACTTCATCTGCAAGAGCCACAACTGGTAAAGCAGGTGACTTTGGTGGTTTTGATTCTTATGCTGAGTGGGCGACTAAAGATCCAGCAGGGTATGAGAAAGCAAACTCAATTACAAATCAACAAGGATTCAAAATTGGCTACACAGCAGAAGATTAAAAAACATTCTAAAATAGGTAACGTAGATTTTGATCCAAACAATGACATGGAATTAACGCCTCGTGAAGATGGCGATGTTGATGTCAAATATAAAAACGGAAGAATGACTTACGATGAATATATTGACGAGATGGAAAGTAGAGCAACAAGAAATTCAGAAGGCAAGTCGTTAACTTCTTCTACTATTGGTTTGTTTGGTGGTTGGGGTAAAGGCACATTAAAAAAACCTTATAAAAATAAAAATTAACAACACTCAAAATGAAGGCTCAGTAGAGCAGTTGAAAGAGTGTTTTATTAAGAGGTTACAATGGCTATAACAACTACATCAGTAGCAGCAGGTGGATTAGGTAAAATAATCGGCGACGCTGTTATTGCTTTTAACAAAACAAACGTGATGCTTCCTCTGGTTACTTCAGTACAAGCAGTCAAAGGTGCAAACACAGTTCAATTTCCAGATTATACTAAAGTGGCTTCATCTGCTGTAAGAACAAACAGTGATGACGCTGAAGGTGCAGACACATCTACAATTACATCAATCACGACTGCTGCTAGATCTGCAACAGTTGGTGAACATATAATTAGAGCAGATGTGACTGATTTAGCACGTATGGGTTCTGCTGATGACTTAGTAGGAAACACAGGTGCTATTTTAGGTAACGCTGTTGCTGCTAAACTTGATGCAGATTTAACTGCATTAGGAACAGGTTTTTCACAAACTGAATCATCAGCAGGTACTGCGTTAGCATTATCACATATCTTTGGTTCAATGCGTCAGTTAAGAAGTGCAGGTGCTCCGTTTCCTTACAATTTAGTTTTATCAGCAAAACAAATGTGGGGTCCTAAAGGCTTAATCTCTTTAACTAATGATGCAGCAGTAACTGGATCAAATGCAAAACCTTTATCTTTGTTAGGTGCTAAAGGTGAGGAAGCAATGCAAACAGGTATGCTTGGCTCATTTGCTGGTTTTGATGTTTACTGGTCTGACCAAATAAATGAAAACGTTGGTTCAGGTGGTGATGCAGCAGGGTTTGCATTTAGTAAAGGTGCTGTTGGATTAGGTATAGGATCTGAAGGATTGTTCAGATTGGAATCTCAGAGAGATGCTTCAAAAAGAGCGACAGAATATGTTGCTGTTGGTTTCTGGGGTGAAGTTGAAATAAAAGACGCTTTTGGTGTTTATATTTTAACAGATGTATCTTAATAAATAACAACAATCGCAATGTAGGGTGGTAGTCGGATTACCACCCTACTTAAACTGGAGAAATTATGAAATATTTTAAAAAACCTAACGGTGTTATAATAGAAGCAAATTCAAATCATGATATAAATAGTTTAAAAGAAAGATTTGTAGAATGTGATGCAAATGGAAACAAAATCAAAAAATTAAAATCTAAAAAAGTTAAAAGTAAGGTGGGTAAATAATGGCTATCAAAGTTAAAAGTTTTCTACATAATGATGATAAAATTGTAAGTGCAGATGGCGATGCAGATGGAACATTAGCAGAAGATATACAGGATTATATTGATGATTTAGATACTACACCTGCTAAGGTATCACATAGTTGCACAAAATTTGGCTCAAAAGTTTTTACTATTGTTATAATAGAAACAAGTGATTAATAAATGTCCTTAATAGATGACATTAAAAAGCACGAAGGCTTTAGTCCTGTTGTTTATAAATGCACAGCAGGATTTGATACTATTGGCTACGGTCAAAGGATCAAGTATTTAAAAGTTACCGAAGAACAAGCAACTGAATGGTTAGAAGAAGAATTATCTAACTTAAAGTATGTCCTCGCTGATAAGTATGACTGGTTTTTACCTGCACCTAAAGAAGTCCAAAATATTGTAATGAATATGAACTATCAATTAGGCGTTACTGCTTTTAGCAAATTTAAAAAAACAATCTTCCTCCTAGCAAATAAAGATTACAGTGGTGCAGCAACTGAGATGTTAGACAGCAAGTGGGCGAGAACTGATACTCCAAGACGTGCAAAAGAACTCAGCGATAGAATGAGGAGAGTTGTATAGTATATGTTTTGTCCAAATTGCCACTCTGATAAATTAATTAAATCAGGGTATTTTGACGACAAACAAAGGTATGAATGTAAGGTGTGTGGTTGCAGAAGTGCGTATCCTATTGAAAACCTAGAGTTAGTAAAAGAAAACGTACGACTAGCAAAACAAAAACAATCAGCACAAGATTTAAATAGAATTGAGCGTAAATCATTTAGAGAATACGCAAGAGTAGAAAACGCAGTATCTAAATACAGTAAAAGGTTAGTAAAGATTTTTGACAAATATAAGTTATCGAAATTTATAGTAAAGCATAAAGAAGATAAAAGTGCAGTTGGTGTTATTCAATTTAGCGATGTGCATTTTAACGAACTGGTTAACTTAGAACATAATAAATACGATTTTACAGTTGCTTCTGCAAGATGTAAGTTGTTTGTTGAAAACGCAACTACATACTTTAAAGCGATGGGGATCACAAACGTTTTAATGGTTCAATCAGGCGACCTCCTGAATAGTGACAGACGTTTAGATGAATTGCTACAAATGGCTACAAATAGAGCAAAAGCAACATTTTTAGCAGTAGATATACTTCAACAAGTAATCATCGATTTAAACAGTAATTTTAACGTTTCTGTATGTATGGTAACAGGTAATGAATCTAGGGTAAAAAAAGATTGGGGTTGGTCAACTTTAATCGCTACTGATAATTATGACTACACAATATTTCAAACATTAAGATATTTATTTAAAGATACAGATATTAAATTTATAGACGGTGATCCAACAGAAGTTGTTGTAGAAGTTGCAGGTCAGAATTTGTTAGTGCTGCATGGCAACGGAGCAGTTAAAAGAACAGGAATTGAATCTTCTATAAACCAAATGATTGGAAGGTATAGAATGAGAGGCACTAAAATTGATTACGTTATTTTTGGACACATTCATTCAGCAAGAGTGGGTGATAATTATTCCAGAAGTTCCTCAATGGTAGGTGCTAACGATTATTCAGAGAAGGCACTTAATCTATCTGGAAGAGCATCACAAAACTGCTACATATTTTACAATAACGGTAACAGAGATGGTATTAAAATTGATCTACAAAATTACGGAACTGGTTATAATATTGAACAATCCCTTGAATCTTATAATGCTAAATCAAGTGATAAAATTAATCAGGGAACTACTATCTTTAAGGTGGTAGTTTAATGGATTGGTTAGTATTGTTAGAACAGTATGGAGTTCCTATTGTAGTCGCTGCTGCTTTTTGGTGGTTTATTCAAAAGCAGAACAAGTTTATACAAGATGAATTACAAAAAGAATTACGTGAATCATTTACAAGAGTTGAAGGTATTATTATTAAATTAATAGATCAGCAGAAAAAAATGCAGTTGGAACAGAAAGGTTTAGAAAACAGTTATAAAACTTTAGTTGAAGTTATTGCAAGTTTAAGTGGTAATGGCTTAAAAGACAAATTTTTGCGTATGCAAGAACGTAACGAAAATAAAAAATACTAGGAGTTAGAATGGCAAACGAAATAGCAAATCAGTTTACTGGCTTACCAATAGAACAGTTAATATCTGCACCATTAGTTGCAGCAGCAGAAGGTCAGAAAACATTGGCAGCAACAACTGCTTCATTTATTCAAGAGGTTGGTATGGATAAAGATGGTAATACAAAGTCAGTTGCTTTTAAATACGAGGACGGATCAGAAAGCGTGGCTTTAGATGTGCCTTTATTATCTATAATAAACATACCAAGTTTATGTGTAGATGAAATTGGTATTAACTTTGACATGGAAGTATCAACACAAACAGCAAGTAAATCTTCAACTGATACTAGTGCTACTGCAAGTGCGTCAGTTGGCTGGGGTTGCTGGAGTGCTAAATTTGAAGGTAAAGTTTCACATCATTCAGAAAATAGTAGAAAGTCAGATACTTCTGCTAAATACACAGTTGCAGTAAAAGGCAAACAAGAAAAACCAGAGGGATTAATGAAGGTTTTAGATATGTTAAATAATAGTATTGGAAAACAGAAATCGGCACCAGCAACTGATGGCTAAAGTTAAACAAGGTAATTTTTTAGATCATTTAACTAAAGGTTTGTACGATGCAGTTGTTCAGGCACAATCTTTAGCAGAAAATCAACACATTGAAGCGTTAAGTAAATACATTAATGAAGATGGAACGCCTAAGTGTATGAAAATGATAGTAGATGGTAAAGAAATTAACGTGCCACTGGTCACTCTTGCTCCTCAGGGTTCTATTAAAATTAAAGAACTTAAAATGAGTTTAAAAGTTAGGTTAAATAAATTTGGTAAAAGAAAATCAAGAGTGGGTGGTGGCATATTTTGTAAAGAAGACGCTGGAGCAATAGATGCAGATCTAGGTGCTTCAATTCTTCCAACAAGAAATAATTACGCAAATTTAGAGATTACATTTGAAGGTGCAGAGCCACCAGAAGGTGTAGTTAGATTAAATAATAATTTAATTAAACAAATACCATAGATGACAGATTTTGAAAGAGATATTACTTTACAATTAACTAAAATGGTGGGCGATATAGAACACATCAAAGATAAAGTAAATGAAAACAATAAGCATTTAGAAAAAATAAACGGTAGATTAAGAACAGCAGAAAATAATATTACTGGAATTAAGTCAATAGGTATTACTTTATACGCTATAATTGGTGTATTGTTGGCTTGGTTAGGGATTAAACAATAATGAGTATAGAAGATACATTAAAAGATGTGCAACTGTCAATTCATGAACTACACGCTCGGTTGGATAAATTAGAAAAAGATTCACATCCTCCTGTATTTAAAGAAGAATCATACAGCGAGTTAGATTCAAGACTTGAAGTATTGGAAGTATTTTTTAATGGTATTAAATTAATAACTACAAACAAAGAGGAGTTACAATAATATGGATTTTTTAATGAATAATTTAAATTTAATGGTGGGTGGCACAACAGGTGGTTTGGCTTTATGGCTTTTAAAAAGAATACCTAACGAAGATATTTACAGTTGGGTAAAAGCAGGTGCATACTGGATAGGTGCAGCGATGACTTTAGGTCTTAGCAAATGGAAGTTAACAAAGAAATTGTGGAACGCAACAATAGAACCGTATTTTATTGATTTAGTTGACAATACAGTCGGTGCAGCAGTGCAGGGTTTTATTGAAGGCTTAAAAAGCGATAAATAATAAATGAGATTATCTGAAATTATATCTAGTTTAAAAAACATTTTTGAAAAAAAGAGAAAGAATGTTGTTCAATTAGAAACAGATAGTAATTTAGAATCTAATTTAAAAACTTTAAAAGTTAGCGATAAAAGCACACCAATTCAAATATCAGAAGACACAGTTGATGTAAAAGGTTCTTTAAAAGTTAACGGTATAGATGTATCAACTGAACCTGATGATTCAGGATCAGGGGGTGCATCGGCACTAAATGAACTATCAGATGTAACATATTCAAGTGGGGACTTAACTATATCTTCACTGGATAAAATAGTTGCAGCAGGTAATTTAACATTAGATGTCGATACTGATTTAACTTTAGATGCAAATGGTGGAGATATATTTATTCAGGATAACGGTTCAACTTCTGCCAAAATAAATACAAGTGTAGGAACTTTAACAATTTATGGAACAATAGGTAGCACTGATGATTTTAGTGCTTTATCGACTACAACTAATGGTGTAACAAGTTTAACTACAACTGATGCAGCAGGATCAGATGCAGACTTAAGCATTGACGTTGACGGTGATTTAATATTAGATTCACATACAGGTAAATTTATTGCAAGGAAAGCAGGGACACAGTTTAGTGTAGCAAACAGTGCATACGCTGGTATGATACTTGGTTATAGGCTTATCGGAGAAGATGTAATCCATGCAAGTTATACTTTGACAACATCTTTTGCAGTTCCTAACAGTGCAATGACGGTAAGATTTGTAGCACCACCGAGTGGTTGCGTAGAAGTTATGATACAAATTTATGCAAATGCTTCTACATCAAACAGATTTTTATATTTTGGTTTATCTGATAATGCAACATACAACACAATAGGTGTGCAGTATGAACATCTGCACAGGATGCCAGATGAAAATGATGATGAGATGGTGCAGCACTACTGGACTATCACAGGACTAACAGCAGGTGATACTTATAACTACTGGCTTGGTGCAAAAACAAATGCAACAAGTGCCTTTTTAAATTGGGGTGGCAATGCATCAGGAAGATATGGTGATTTTATTATGAAAGTAACAGCACTACCAGAAGCGACGAGTGATTTTGCAGAATACGATTAATTAAAATTTGTGTTTAAAAATACAAATATTAGTTTATATTATAATATAAAATTCAGGATAAATTTATGAGTTTAACAGGGAAAACACCAAAAGATACATACAAAGATTTATTATACGTTGATAATTCTAATACTGGGTTAGATCATAATGCGAGAAGAATTAAAAGTGGTAATGGAACTTCTAGTTCTCTACTAGTATCAAATAAAAATTTAAAAGTTTCATCAACACAAAATAATACATCAGCATTTATCGTAGTGAATCAAGACAATGCAGAAAAATTTAACGTAGATACTTCTAATGATCAAGTAAAAGCATTAGGGAATCACGTTAATACGCAGTATGCTTATTTTGGAATATCACCACACGATTCATCAATACTTGCTGCAAATACACACGTTGCTATACCATTTAAAAATGGAAATTATCCAACAAGTTTATATCCTTTAAATATTGGAACTGGTACTGACCCTGATACAACATTTACAACAGCAAATTCAAACAATCAAAGAGCATCAACTTTAACATCTTGTATGTGGTATGTTCCTGAAAACATCTCCATAGATGCAGTTTATTCAATAGAAGGTGCAGATGCAGCAAGTGGCGATACAACAAGGATGCACTTAATGTCTTATACTTTTACTTCTGGAAGCACATCAGCATTGACTGAAGGCGTTGTTTTAGCAAACAATTCAGATGTTACTAATGCTGGTAGTGAACAAGCATATTTAACAGAATGGACTATAAATAGTGCAGCAGTTACAGGGGGTAAAGTCATACTCGCTACATTTAGACAAGATGGCACAAATTCAGATTACACAATTAATATTACAATTAAATATCATTTAACATAGGAGCAGATTTATGAGTTACGGTTCTAACAATTTACGAAAAAGACCTACAAATTTAAACAGGTTAAATTCAACTAGACAATCGCCAAAATTATCAAACGTAGAACTACAAATCAGAACGCCAGATGGTGATTATCTTTGCACTTCTGAAAAAAATTATACAAATAAATCTGGAATTATACAAGATGTTGATACAACAGATTCTTTTATAACTTTATCATCATTTAGTAAAGATTTGTCTGCTCTTACAGTTCATAATTCAAAAGTTTTGTTAATTAAAAATGTAGGATTAACTGCTTTAGAAATTGCAATTAAAACAGTTGATTGGATTAATGATGGTGGAGCAGATGGCACATCAGACACAACAACAGATATTGTAAATAGTATAGATGTGCAGCCTGAAGGCACATCAGATGCAACAGTTTATAGATGGCAGTCTTTCCTGCTTCCAGCAGGTGACTTTATTTACTTACCAACTGTTAGATTAATTAATTATTCACCTTATTCAGCAGCAACACCAGAATCAGCAGCAAATTCAGCAGCAGGTTACGTTGCTAAAGAACCCAAAGATATTAACAGTGGTAACGAATACAGAGCGATAAATGCTTTTAGTGGATCCACTTACATGAGTGGTTCTGGAATTTTAACTAATGAAGCAGTTGACATCGATGAACTAGATATTGATGTAGATGATGGGAGTTGGTTTGAAATTGGTGATTTAATTATGATAGACAGTGAAGTAATGGAAGTAGAAAACAAATCAGCAAACAGGCTAACAGTGAAGAGAGGTTTATTAGGTTCTACTGCTGCTGCACATGATGACAACGATCAGTTGTATTTCTTTTTTGGAAACGAACATCTAAAGTTTAACAATGGTAGATGTATGACAGATCAGAACGGTAATTTTTCACAAAAAGGTGGTTTTTTTACTTATGGAAGAACTGCAGATGAGAAAATTAAAGGAGTAGTACCAGGTTCTGTTGCAATAGGACCTTTTTACACTAATGGTGGTTTTTTAGATTGGGGTTTAGAAAATATAAAAGCAAGTGACGAAACAGGACTAACAGCCTCTACAACTTATACTTTTACAATAGTAGTTGATGACTTCCAAGCAAATGGTTTTGGTGCTACAGATGCAGAACAAGCAATAGCATTTACAACAGATTCATCTGATACAACATTTGCTGGTTCAGGAAGTGCAGTTATACCAAAAATTCAGGCGATATTTGATGAAAAGTTTTACGATGCTTCTTCTGGGTTATATAATAAAAAAGTTTCTATACGATTACATAACGGTGATATTAGAGTTGAATCACATTCTAATCACAGTGGCACTATTGTTGGTATAGGAAACACAACAGGAACTACACCTTTTGGTGTTGGTAGGTTTCCAGCAAAAGATGGCTCATCGATACCAATTTTAAAAGGAACACCAACAGGTTCTTCATTAAGCGATGCAGCAGTTACGATTGTATATGGTCCAAAAACAACGTTAGAAAAAGAAACTTTAGAGGACCCTGTATCAAATAAAACTATACAAAACACAAGTGCTTTTTTAATTGATGACGGTAATGGAAATTTAACGCACAATGGTAACGTTGTTGGTAAAATTAATTACGCAAAAGGTCACTGTTCTTTTAATCATTTACCAAACGCAGAATTTAAAGTGTATGCTGAAACTTTATCTGCACACGCAGGAGGTGTAAATTATACTGCAAATGGTTATAATTCAATACAGCAAATAGGAGCAAGAAGCGTGAACGGAAAGCAAGACGGTAAAGTAGAAGTATTATTATTAGGATAAACAAAGGAGGAGCAATGCCTAAAAGAAGTTATGGAAGAAAAAAAATCAAACAAAAAGGTAAGAAAAAAAATAGATTGGGACGCACTTCTAAAACTACCAAAGTATCAAAGAGAATTTATAATTAAAAAAATGGCTGAAGATCTAAAAAAAAAGAAGGATGATTTAAATGGCAAGTAATTTTACATACGCAAGTATAGAAGATTTAACTAAATATTTTAACAGGGTTAGTGATTTTGATTCTAAATTGCAAATCTTTCCTACATTAACATCTGGTAATTTACATTTGTTTAGGGACAGTGGTTATGTTTCGCAGTTGTTTGTAAATGGTGAAGAATTAGCAGCAGCACAATCAACATCAGGAGATGTGGATAGTAACGGTGAGTGGTTTTATAATTCTGCTACAAATCAAGTAGAATACTATAACAGTAATTATTCTTCTACAACAGTTAATGAACAAGTGTTTGAAGTAGGCGTAGACTTTACAACTTTTTTAGAACAAACGTTAGTAGATGCTTCATTAGAATTACACAATTACATAGATGCAAGATATTCAACACCTATACAAAAATCAAAACAGGTGGATATTGACACCACACCTATTTCAATAAGTGAAGAATATGATGCGATAATAATAAAAGCGACTTGTTATATTGCAGCAGCAAATTTAATACGAGCAAAAGAAGGTGCAAGTGAAGAGGCTGATTACTTTCACAGTTTAGTAACCAATGAAGATAGAACTGGTATTATTGATAAACTAAATGACGGTGTTTATAAATTATCTTCTGAAATAGACGCAAATGATAGAAACGGTAAAATATTAGCACGTTTAAATATTAACAATATGGACTTAATAGAATTATCAGGTGATTATAGTGGTGAAAGATATGATCTATTAAAAGTAGTCACTACAACTGCTGGAGCATACGGAACTGCTAAGTTTGTAGTAAGTTATTTATCAGATGACAAATTAGAAGGTGGAACTACAACTCCTGAAATTGTCACAGGTGGCTTACAGCATATATACGGTGGTTTGTATGGAAGGTGGCAGGGATCAACAACAAACGATAATTCTACGTGGTATATTGAAGTTTATGACAAAGGTGTAAAGCAAACTAATAAAAGTAACGCAAGTATCGAGATGACAAGGTAATGTCAGTAACTTATACAAATGTATGGAAGAATGTTTTAACTGCTTTAATGAGTAAAATTAGAGCAGAGATGAAGTGTCCTGTTTACAGCGATTGGGATAGTGAAATAAAAGGTAATCAATTTATAAGAATTATACCTACTGGCTCAGATCAAGGTGATGTTACAAGGTTTTCAGAACATCGAACTTTTAACATGGAATTAAAGTATTATTTTATTAAAAGAAAAAATCAACAATTTCAGAATTATGTTTTAAATCAAGTTAGTATTTTAGAGGCGTTGATCCACGATAATCCAACTTTATCGTTAGCAGATTCAACAGTTGCTTACAATATTATGGTTGGTGATTTAGAATTTAATGTAGAAGATGAAGATGATGAGAAGTATGAAGATTACTTTATTGCAGGGTGGACTATGTCCTGCGAACATTTGAGCAATTTAGGATAACAAGAGGATAAATTAAACTATGAAAATTAAAGCAAAAGCAAGTTATAAAAAATTAGACAATACAGAGAATTATTTGTCTTTAAGTTCTGCGTCTAAACATATTAAATTAATGGAAGGTTTAGAGATAGAAATAAAAGGCGATATTCCTGAAGGTTTAAAAGATCATTTAATAGAAATAAAAAATACCAAAGGAGGTAAGAAGTAATGGCTAAAAGTGCAACATTTCAATCAAAAAATAACGTCGCTGTTAAAATAATAACAGAGGCAACAATGGGTACGACCCCTACTGATACAGCATTTACAACAATGCCTGTCACTGACTTTTCGTTTAGCGATATTAAGAAACATACTTTAAGCGTAGCACCATCAAGAGTTGGTGTTGGTGGAATGGCACAGTCAGATGATATGGTTAAGTGGCAAAAGCACGATGTTATGTGGGAGGTTTCGATGACATTCCATGCAACAGCACAAGCAATTAATCGTATTTGTTTGGCATTATATGGTGACGGTGATGGTGCAAATGCGTTGGTTGGCTCTGCACCTGCTGTAACTTCGTATAAGCATGGAGCGTCAAATGCTGTTCCAGTAACTTTATTATTTGAAAACGCTGCACACGATGGCGAGGCTGTTGATATGTATTTTACTTCGTGTTTATGCACTGGTTTAACATTAACTGGTGACATTGGAAGCAATGGTGGGGTTGTAATGGGAACTGCTACATTTGTTACTGGTTACAAACCAACAGAAGCAGCATTATCATTAAGTGGTACAGAAACTACACTAACATCACAAACAACTGTATTCAATATGCACGATCTACAAACAACAACATTAGATGGTGAAGATTTGTTATTGTATGGCTTTGATGTTGCAATAGCAAGACCAGTAAATAGAATTGCACACGATCCTGATAATGATTTTAGACCTATGGGTTACAGTGTTGGTGCTTATGAAGTAACAGGTAATTTAACTTGTAAAAGAGATGGTGAAGTTGATGATGCTATTGATAATGAGGCTGGTATGGTTTTAGACCTTGATACAACAGTATATAGAATAAACGGTGATAAAGTATTTGTTGATGAAGCAGGTATAAGTATGGATGACGATGGTTGGAAGCAAACGATACCGTTGAGATTCACTTATAATTCAGCATCAACATCTAGTAACGTAATTCTTATTAATACAGTAGCAGATTAATAAATAATCAGTTTGGCGACTGGAAGGGAGAAGTATGAAGAAAGTAAAGTTAAAAGTATGTCCTGATAAAAATCAAGGACATAGTTTTAAAGCGTTTGAGATTGAAGTTTTAGAACTTAATCTTCAAGAACGAGCAGAACTTAATGACAAAGTTATGGATCCAGAAATTAAAAAAAGTTTTTCTTTTTGGCTCTCTATAATTCAAGACTGTACAAATTATTCTGATGAAGAATTAAATTCTTATTCACTGGAAGAATTAGTACAAATGAGTTCTGTCATAATAGAAAACGCAAATAAAAAAAAATTGAAAACGTAATATTTTTAATAAATATCTGGGTTTCAATTAAAGGTATAAAAAATAACGGTGATAATGGCTTTGTTTACCCCTACAGAGCATTATCACCAACTACCAGAAGTTATGTAAATTTTAGAAGTATTAATGACGTATATCTGGAATTAATAAAATGTTACGACAATACTTCTAAAGTTCAAGAAGATAAAGTTGCAGAGATATTATATTCAGAACATTTTTTCTTCTGCAATACTTCTGAACTTTTAAATAAAGAGGCACAAATGACTATTAAAAAATACAACTACTGCAAAACATTTAATTGTCCTCCTTACCCTTCTTTAGATGAAACCCCTGCAAAAATATTTGAGGATTTTATGGTTATAGAAAAAGAATATAACAACAACAAACAAAATTTAATCGAGGATAAAAATGGCAGTAAATAAAGAAATAATACAAGTCAGCGTCAAAGGTGCAGGTAAAGCACAGAAAGCGTTAAAAGGTATAGGCACAACTGCTTTAAAAATGGGTGCAGCGTTTTTTGCTGCTAAAGGTTTAGTAACTGGAATGAATAGAATAGTAAAAGACAGTGCTAAATTACAAGGTGTTGAACGAGCGTTTGATGCGATGGGTTCCAAAATAGGCTTTACAGAAAATTCATTTAAAAAATTACAACAAGCAACTGACGGAACTGTATCGAAACTTGATTTAATGACACAAGCAAACAATGCAATGATGCTCGGTGTGGTGAAATCAGATGACGAGATGGCGAAATTATTTGATACTGCACAAAGATTAGGTCAAGCAATAGGTGTTGACACTACATCTGCTCTGGAAAGTTTAACTACTGGTATGGGACGACAATCTAAACTGATGTTAGATAATCTTGGAATTATGGTAAACACTGAAGATGCTTACGAGAAGTATGCTAAAAGCATCGGTAAGTCAAAAGACCAACTGTCAGATCAAGAACGTAAAATTGCTTTTAATAACGAAGTATTGGCAGTCGCTGGTAAGATGGTTGACGACTTAGGTGAAGAACAACTCACTACTGCTGATAAAATGTCAAGGCTTGGTGCAACATTTGAGGACATGGGGACTAAAATAGGTGCAGCATCAGAGGGTTTTATTAGTAAAGCGTTGGACGGTTTTCAAGGTTTAGCAGATGGTATAACTGATACAATAGACTTCTCTCAGAATATAAACTGGAACGCTACAATGGCTAATCTAGGTAGTAATTTTTCTGCTATATGGGAAGCGTTTGGTGAAACTGTTAGATTAGCGATGGATATCATACCTGACGCTATGGGTAACGTAATTCCTAAAACAATTAACTTTTTATTTGAAGGACTTAAAAAAATAATTGACGCTATAATATTTGTCGCAGCAGATTTGTGGACACCTGTTGGTAATGCTTTAGAACTTTTAATTTTTGATTTAGGATCTATGTGGGATATTTTTGTGTTAAAAACCAGACAGATATTTGAGAGAATGGGTGTGTTTGTGCAAAATTATTACATCGGAATAGGTAAGGGAATTTTGGCTGTTGTTAACGAAGTTATAGAAGCATCAAACGCAGCACTAGGAACTAATTTTGAAACAATAGAGTTAGATTTTATTGATACAGAAAAACTTACTAATAAAAATAAAGAAGCAATGGACAAACTTGTAGAAGATCAAGCAAACGCAAGACAAGCGATTGTAGATATGCAAGACAGTAGCGAGATAATGGATATGCTATCCAGTATGTTCATGGGAACAGATGACGAGGACGACATGGATACGTTTCAACAGTTCAGCGATGCACTTGTTGATATTTGGTCAGAGGCTGGTGATCAAATTATTGAAGTTAATGAGAATGTAGAAAAAAGCACTAAAAAAAGATTTGACGGTGCTAAAAATTCATCTAAAGATTCAGGTGAGGCTGTTGTTAAAATGACTGATGAGCAGAAAAAAGCAGGTATGGATGGTGCCAATCAGATGGTTGCAGATTTAAAAGTTATGGCTGACGCAAATGCAAAGTATAAAAAAATATACAAAGCAGCAGCGATTGCAACAACTATTGCTTCAACTTATGAATCAGCACAAGAACAGTTTAAAAAATTCTCACAAGCGTTTCCAGCACCTTTTGGTAATATTTTAGGTGCAGCAGCAGCAGCAGCAGCAGTCGGAGCAGGTATGGCGAGAGTTGATAGTATTAGACAAGCACAATACGGTGCAGACTTTATTACATCAGGACCAGAGATGATGATGGTTGGTGAAGGTTCAGGACCTGAGCGTGTTCAAGTTACGCCATTGGTTGACCCTAACATAGAAGGTCCACAAGGAGATCAAGGGATTGTTTTAAATATAAGTGGAAACGTTTTACATGAATCATTTATCGAAGATCAGGTTATACCTCAAATAAGAGAAGGTTTAAGACTTGGTGAGAATATGGGACTTTAATGAGAAATTACTCTAAATATTTTTTAAATGATTTAGTAGGAACTTCACAATCATTAAAACCTCTAATAGTTATAACTGATAATCAAAATAATATTTTAAGTGCATTTTCTCAGGATCAAGAAGAAGTGCTTGATAATAGTGGAAATTTAATCAGTTTTGTTAATTCTATAAGCAAAGTATCAAACGTTAAAATATCTAACGATTACGATAGTAAGAAATTAAAAATAAACAGACTTCGTTGCGTTTTGTATAACTATTATGATTTAAATAATAGATTAACTAACAAATTAGAAAGTAATTTAATAAGTAAAAATTTATATTTATTTTACAAATCGCCAACTACTAATGTTATTAATATTGAAGAAGAAGGAAGCGATTACGATTGTGCTTTAATTTACAGAGGTGAAATTAGTAGAATTAAACACAATGATAAAACTATTGAAATTACAGCAGAAGATAAAACGCAGATTAAAATTGCAAATAAAACAGTACCTTATTTGTCAGTTGATAAATTAGATATTAATATTAGAGAAAGGCTTTTATCTAATTACAGAGATAGTGATCTAACTGTTCCGATGACATTTGGTAAAGTTGATAAAGCGTTCGTTTTACCTGCTTTAGAAACTACATCTGACAGAATAATGGAATTAAACCTTGACTTCCACCCAACTTCAAGTCACTACAAAACTGCTAAAATTCCAAAACTTCACGAAAAAACACCGACAGATAAACCGTATTGTCTTTATGTTAAAAGAGATGAAGATTATATTATTTTAGATCATGATGATTTTACAGTTTACCAGCAAGGTCAAAAAAATTCTAAAATTGAACTCTATTCTAACAACTTTTATTCAACTGATTATTTAATACCTGACTTACATTCTGTAGATGCGAATCAAATTTTTAAACTTTGGTCACAAAAAGGTTTTTTTCAGAGAATGGTTCAAAGTGTAGAAGCAGCAGATGGCACAGTTTTCGATATAGCAGGTGCAGACATAGGAACAGTCACAGATGACGAATTTTTAAACTCAGAAACAGTTAATAATAACGGTGGCTTTCCTAAAAATTGGCACAGAGCAGAAGATAATGTTATTAGTAATAATTATGAGAGTAATTTTAATACAGGTCTAAAATATTTTAACAACAGTTCTGGATCAATGGGTAAAGGTCGGTGGATTTTATTAAAACTAACAGAAGGTGTAAGCGATAAGTTATTAAATTTAGAATTAAACGAAACTTGGTCAGGTAATACTTTTTTAATGTGCGACTGGAAATTATATCAATCAGAAGACGGAACTACGCCAAACCTTACACTAATAACTGAACCTGCAATAACTCAAACTGGTTTTTTTGTTGCACCTGTTAATATTGATATGTGGCGTGATAAAATAATTCCAGATCTTTCTTTATTAGGTACTGGAATTAACGTAACACAGAGGAACAGATATCAGGGACAGTTAGCACGTATTCTGTTTTATACAGATGAACAAATTAGTATCGCAGAAGATTTAAATTTAGATGATGGCAGCGTTGCCTCGCAAAACTTAAGTCAACTTCCACAACCTAATACTTACAGAGAGGCTCCTATCGCTTTAAATAGAACTGAGGCAGAAGCAGGGTCGTCAAACTACTGGGGTTCAAACGCTGGATCATCAAACGGTATAAATTATAATAACGATATTATTAAAATTAATGGCACATACTACGGTGATCAAGGTGCAGTCGATAGACAGACTTCAAATGAAGCAGATGCACATGACAATATTGTTGTGTTTGATTACTTTCCACCACACTGGTCTTTATACCATAATTATCAACAAGGGTTAGAGATGAACAATATCGGTTTTTTACATTCTGTTTTAGTTGAAGATTTACAAAACGAAGAAATTTACGCTTCTATTGTCGGTAGAAAAAATAATTTTTTTACTGAACAATACACAGTTCCAGAAGAACAGGAAGAATTAATTAACTTAAGTTTAAACGAAATAATATCAGGACCAGATGGACAGTTGCCAAGTGAAGAAGATATGTTAAACGCAATGTGGACGTTGTTTTCTGCGTGTGCAACAAAACAAAATCAAGCAAACGGTTGGGGTCAAGTTATGTATAGTTCCTACGGTGGTATGGAATTGTACCAAAAAACATACTGTCAAGACACTTTTACTAACATTTTTTCAAACCCTAATAATTGGCTAAATGATGAATACTATCCAATGTATGAAGATATTATATTAAACAACGAAGATATAGAGCAGATAACTTTTGAAGAATTTTTAATACAAGTTTTAAATTTTTACGCTCCTTTAAATTCTTACGATGATTCAGCGATGACTAAATTGTTAACATTATGGTCTGATTATATATGGAAAGTTATGTGTTCACCATTTGTTTTACTTGATAATTTAGATTTAGAAGTAGAGGCATTGTTTATTCTGACTGGATCTGGGATTACTTGGGATGAAGGTGAAATTACAAATAGTTTAAAATTCTTATATCAAGAATTTTATTTTAATGAAAATTTTATGAAGTGTTTGTTTGCTAAGATTTTAGAATATTTATATCAAAGAGATAGTGAATACTTAGAAAATAACGACCTAATTATATCATGGCTTACAGAAAATGGTCCTGAGCAATATACAGTAAACAATCTTTTTAACAATTATATGACTGGTAATAATTGGAACGATTTACCTAACAATGATTTTGACGATTGGATAGAAAATTTTTACGTTTATTATGATAGTTTAATTTACTCAATAAATAAAACTATTTTTGATGTAATAACACCGACGTTTGGGTGGAATAGTTGGTCAGAAAGTGATTTTAATTCTTTTGCTCAAACAGTTCCTCAAATTCACAACATATCATATTTACAAAACGTAGGTATATTTATTGGTGATTTAGAAAATGAGATTTTAAATTTTGCAGGTGCATTAAGTCAAGGTGAAGAAGAACCACCACAAACATTAACTGACGGTGTAATTAGAAAACCGTCAGATATTGTAATGAATATAATAACAAATGAGATGGAATTTGGTAAATTGGTTGACAGTGAAGTCGCTGGTGAAGATATTATTACACCAGATTACAATCAGTTTGATATTAATTCAATAGAAGAATCAAGACAAATACATACAAACTGGAACATGGGTTTCTCTGTAAATAAAAAAACAGAAGGTAAAAAATTAATTGAAGATATTTTAAAAGAATCAAAATCATATCCAAAATTTACATCAGATGGAAAGTTTAGTTTATTAAATATTAAAGAATCATACAGTTATAATGATATTGACAAAATTATTAACATAGATGATATATTAAGTTATAAATTTGAACAAACAAAACGTGAAGATCTAATTACATCAGTTAAAATGTTTTACAGATATGATTACGGTATTGAAAAGTATAACAATGTATTAGAAGAATCTGTTAATCAAATCTTTCCTGAATGGTCTGTATCAGGTTACACAAATTATAATATTAATGAAATAGATGGTCACCGAGATATAGAATTAAAATATCATACAGATAAACAAACAGTTGAAAATTTTGCAAAGTATACAGTGATGAATAATTGCAATCAGCATAATATTGTTAATTTAAAATTACCTTTAAGTTATATCAATTTAGAAGTTGGCGATAAAATTCATATACCGTTAATAAATGGTGAAAAAATATTTAACATAGATTACAGTAAAGTAGATTTTTTAAATGAGCAGCCAATTTATCCGTTGTGGGTAATTATGGAAACTAACGTTGCTGCTGATGGTATTAGCATTAAAGCATACCAATTACATTATTTAGGAACTGATGGTGATCATGGGTTTGATATTCCAGATGTAGAATATGTTGTGCGTGGAAACAGAGAAGAATTTAATACTAATAATTTTTTTAATGATGGTATTACACAAATACCTAACTGGAATTTTAACCCAAATGCTACAGTTGATAGTGGCATACAAATACCGTATTTTGATGCAACCAGAGATGGTATTATAAACGTTAACGATATAGTGAAAACAGTTAATTATATAATAGCACCTACACAATTTAGTGATGATGGTTTTATTGAGAGAATGACAAAATATAACCCAGATGGAAGTTTGAGAAACGATCCTATTGTAAATGTAATAACAGTTGTTGCGTTGGTAAATTTAATTTTAGGTTAATAATTATGAGCAAACAAACATACAACGGTAATTTAAATATTGATAAAACTACTGTTTCAATAGAAACTGATTACATTTATCAAGGTATAGAAATTAATTACGTTGGTCAAATAAATATAACATCTCTTTTACCTAGTCAGTATTTAGTTAGTAAAGGATCTAACAAAATAATAATAATAAAGTTAGAAAAAAGCACTAACAATTTAACTGATTTGTTTACATATAAAGGTAAAGCATTAATTACTAAATGTAAAGTTATAACAAAAGAATTAAAATCCTATAATTTATACATAAATAAGTTATCGCTGGAATTATATAACACTTTAAAAGGTAAGTGGGAGGATAATACAAGAAATTGGCAAGACTTAAGTTTTGACGGTAATAATAAAAAATATAATTATCAGTATAAGAAAACATCATACGATAAAGAAAATAAAAGTTATACAACAATTAAAGAAATTAGGAATAAATAAATATGTCACAATCATACTATCAATTAGCAACGCAGCCACGACTTTATGTTTCTTATCCACTGTTTCAATATGCAGTCGGAGCATTAGATCAATACGCAGCAGATGGTGAAGTATTATCAGATGAACAATTAATTCAATTAATACAATTAGATCCGTCAAAAACAATATCTGTTCCAGAAACTGATAGTACTGCAATTCAGTTAAATTACAGGGTTTCACCATTAAGCGATACAACAGATATGAGAGTAAACAAATTATGGGACTTTAACTATTACATGGTATTAGGTCATAATTTTGCAAGTGCTAACGTTTATTCTACACCGTATATTATGCGACAAAATTATCAAGACGCACAAGTAATTAATTCTAATTATATTAAAAATTCAATAGTCGGTCAATCGCCTCCTGCATACGATGGTTTTAGCATAAGCCAGTTATCAAGTAATCCAGTTGCGTTTTCTAATCACAATATTTTTAGATTACAATTAAGTGTTGAAAATTTAGACGCATCTTTAAAAATTGGTTCTTTAGCGTGGGGTTCTTACTTTGACTTTCCACATAACGCTAACATAAACGAATCGCTTACTGTCGATTATGGAATTAAGAAAAAAGAAACTATTTCTGGTAAAACAATTTCTACAATGAATTGGAATAAAACAAATAACTGGATCAACGAACCGTTTGGTCTTTCTTCACCAAACGTTGAAATTGCCAACAATTTTAGCAGAAGAACAGGTAGAAGGACTTGGTCTATAAGTTTTGACAGTTTAGCACCAGAGAATGTGATGCCTCAATATCCTTTTACTAATACACGTGGTTTTCAAGCAAAAAGCAACCATACAACTGATTCTTTTGGTAACAGTGAATACACAATTAATAACGGTATCGATTTTTATACAAAAGTTGTTCACAGAACGCTTGGTGGGCACTTACCAATGGTTTTACAATTAGACAAAGACGTAGAATCAAGTGAAGGCTTTGCAATCGTTCGTATGGATAAAGATTACAAGATAGTTCAAAAAACGCCTAATTTATATAATATACGCCTAAAATTAATAGAACAAATTTAAAACTTCTTCTCCCTCACAGACTAAACGCCACAGGAATCTCTTTTTAAAAGGGATTCTTGTATTCTTTTATTATAATTATTTTTAAAAACTTAAAAAAAATGTTTGTAATAAAGTAAATTAACCCTAAACTACACACATAGCAACGATGCTATAAATGGAAAAACAAAAAATTATTAGGAGTAACAATGAAAGCAATACAAACAGAAAACACTGGAAACTTATTTTTAGATAAATTAGATTCAGGACACTTTAGATTATGGGTTGGTGGTGCTGATAGAGAATTATTTTTAAATACAGAAACAAAAGGCTGGGTTTTGAGAGTGGTTGCTAAAGCACAAAACGGTGAAACTTTTACTTCTAATAATGGAAACCAATTTGTTGAAGTTAGAAAAAACGGAACTTTGTTCTTTTGGGTTGGTGGTGCTGACAGAGAATTTTGGGTAAGTTCGACTGACTTGAATTGGTTAAAAGATAAATTAAGTAAATAGGAGTAACAATGAAGAAAACTAAAAAAGCAGATTTTACATGGAATGGATACAAATTCAAAAACATACCATTAGTATCATGGAATAACGGACATTCTTATTACACAAGAATGGGTGGAGTTTCTAAAGTATGTAAGCAATATATAAAACAAAAATATAACACAAACATTCAAGTAGCAACAGAATCATATACAGGTGGTAGTTCATTAAGAGTATATGTAGATCCTACTTCAATATCTGCTGATATATTTAAATTAATAAAAGGCGATGTTCAGGCTTTATTTGCAGCAGGATCATTTAACGGAATGGAAGATATTTACGAATACCACAAAGGTGAAACTATAAACTTTGATTTAGTTATAGTAACTGCTGATAATGTAGAAACTGATAATATTGATTTCACTGCTAAATATGTGTTTGTAAACCATGATTTTAAATATGGGACCAAACAATTTAATGAATACCACAACATGGAGGTTAAATAATGAATAAAAAAATTAAAGCATTTTTAAAAGATTTAGGCTTAGATGTTAACTTCTATGATGGATATTTTATTACTGACACAAAAATAGTAGCAAAGATAGATAAAACGATAATACACATCGCTTTAAATTTTAAAGGTTATAGAGCCTACGCTTTAGAAAGAGAGGCTGTATAATGGGTATAATGGAACGTGTAGATTCTTATCAGTTTATATTCTTTTTAAAGTGGTTAGTTGAAGATAAAGAATATGACGCTGACATGATCATAGATGTAGTAGAGAAACCTTTTAGATTCAGGAAGCAGTGGTCTGAATTTATAGAAAGTGAAAACAACAAAGAATGGTAAAGTCAAAAAGGAGGAAGAATGACAATCGCTGAACTAGGTAAAAAATATAAGTTAGACGGTAAAGTAGATGTTTGGAAGTGCCACGATAATTGGATACTTACGCATGATGCAATTACTAAAATTGCACTAATTGAAAACATTAAATTGTCCAGAATAGAACCTATTTATCAATCTGAAACAAGTTGTAGATTTTTAATTACAATGGTTAAAGAAGATAAAGAAGGTAGTGTAATTGATAATGTTACATCAGTAGGTGAAGCAGATAACAGAAATAGCAAAAACAATTACTACGGATCAATGGCAGAAAAACGTGGAATTGATAGGTGTGTTTTAAAGTTAATAAATGCGTATCAATATGGAATATACAGTGAAGTAGAGGCTGATGATTTTAAAAAACAGGAGGTTAAATGAAGATAACAAGAATGAAAACAGGCAGTTGGGGTAAATTAAAAGCGTTTTTTGATCTTGAAGTTAGTGGCTTAACTATTAAAGGTCTGAAATTAGTAGAAGGTATAAACGGTTTATTTGTTGCAATGCCATCGCAGCAAAATAAAGAAGGTGAATACAACGACACTGTTTATGCTGCAAAAGAAACTAAAGCAGAAATTGAAAAAGTTGCTTTAAAAGCATACGAGAAAGGCGATGTGCAGCCTAAAAGAATGATTGGTGGAATGTCTGAAGTAGATAGAATTAAAAACTCAAACAATTATGCTGATAAAGATGAAGGTGTGCCATTTTAGTGCGTAGATGATAACACAGGGGGTGGTGGCTGTAACCCACATCCACAACGTAAGTTACTCAAGCAGCCACTACCTCCTTCCATAAACAGAGGAGGTATTATGTGTTTCGACACAATTATAGAATTAAAAAACTGGTTAAAAATTAATGAGAGAACGATGTCATATTTAGCAAGACAATGCAATGTAAGTCCAGCAGCAGTAAAAGGTTGGCTTGATCGCAAACACAAACCATCAAGAAAGCACAGGGTAATGATTAAAAATATAACAGGAGTTCAGTTATGAATAAAGGGTGGATATCATTGCACAGAAAAATTTTAGATAATCCTATATTATCGAGAGGTAGATCTTACAGCAGGTTTGAGGCTTTTGTTTTTATGCTTTTAAGTGCAAACCATAAACCAAATAAAGTTGTTATAGGTAACCAATTAATAAAAGTAAAAACAGGTAGTTTTATAACATCGCAAAAAAAGTTGATGTTAACTTTTAACTGGAGTTCTGCAAAACTTCGTGGCTTCCTGAAGTTGCTAGAAACTGACAGTATGATAAAAGTAGAAACTAATTCAATATCAACACAGATAACTATTATAAATTATTTAGAGTTACAAGGTTTGAGAAACGCAGATAAAACGCATACAAAACGCAAAAAGAATACAAATAAAACAGGTGCAGAAACAAACAATAATGACAATAAAATAAATAATGTAGATAAAGAGCAAAAATTTATAAATTTAGTTTTGGCTGAGGGTATAAAATTTACACCTATGGTTGCTCCTGAAGTTATAGATGACTTTTGTAATTATTGGACTGAGAGAAATATGGGTGGCACTAAAATGAAGTATGAGATGCAGAAAACGTTTGATATAAAGAGAAGATTAGAAAGATGGGTAAGAAACCAACAAGAGTGGAAACCAGCGACTAAATATAAAAACGAAGAGTTTAAATTAGATGCAACTGGTTATAATAGAATTGGTTACTGCGATAAATGCAATGAATCAGATTTTTATAAGTTTCCAGCAAAAGAAGACAGCAGGTGTTGTGGAGCAAAATTATTAACACAGAGAAAAATTGAAAAAGTATAAAACAATATACGCAGATCCTGCGTGGTCTGAAATAGGTGGTGGTAAAATAAAAAGAGGTGCAGATAAACATTACCCAGTAATGAAAACTAAAGATATAATTAAATTAAAAACTTTTATTGAAAAAATAGCAGACAATAACTGCCACCTTTATTTATGGGTTACAAATAATTTTTTAAAAGATGGTTTAAAAGTTATGGAAGAGTGGAACTTTAGGTATGTAACTACAATTACTTGGTGTAAAGACAGATTTGGGTTAGGACAATATTTTAGAGGACAAACGGAACACTGTTTGTTTGGAATTAAAGGAAAACTACCTTACAAAATATTAAACGGTAAAAGACAACAGGCTACAACTTTAATAAATGCAAAGAGAACAAAACATTCAACAAAACCTTTACAAATGTATGAATATATCGAAAAAGTAAGTTACCCTAATTATGTAGAATTATTTGCAAGACAAAAAAGAGAAGGCTGGGATAGTTTTGGTTTAGAAATTAATAAAATAAAACTGGAGGACATATAATGTTATATGATGATAATGAATGGTTGAGCGTTTGCTGCTATGCAAGTCCGTTATATGATATACAAGATGATCAAGATGAACCGATAGGTTTGTGTTCACATTGCAGAGATAACACATCTTTTGAAAAAAATGATTACGCTTCCAATTAGAAAACAAAAAGATAAAAAAAACTGCACTAAGTGCAACGTTGAATTAACTGTTAAAAATCAAAAAGTTTACAACGGTATTAAATATGGTCAATGTAAAAAGTGCATAAAAAAATTATCAGATAAACATAATGCAAAGAGAAAACAAGCACTAAAAGAAAGTAAGTGGTTTTAACATGAGTTGGATATTTGATGGAACAATAACATACCCTAAAAAATACGAAGATATTTCTCAGAAACTTGCAGTTATTAGAAGTGAATTATCTAGTAATGTATATAAAGAAGGCTCTGACAAATATAGAGGTAACAGAGAACACTGGGTTTCTGTTTCTGGAATTTTAGCAGAATTAATTGCTCGACATTTTTTAGTAAAAAATAATATAAAATATACAGCGAGTCCATTTATAGACATACAACCAGTTCCAGATGCTGATCTTGTAATTGAATACCCTGATGAAAATTTTTACATTGACGTAAAAGGAATACCAAAAACAGTAAATGAATACAGGGTTAACCATGACGCTCATAGAAACACAAACAAACTGGTTACGCATTATTGGTTTGTTAAATTTTTAGGAAACCAGAAAGCAAGTTTAAAATTTTTTGAATGGCAGGACGTAGATTTTTGGAAAGTGAAACAATATTACACATTAACTTTTTGTAGGAGAATAAATGAATAAAAGCGACATACTAACTTTACCACATAAAGTGGAATCAAGAAACCAACTTGATCGTAAGCACTGGGCTGTTAAAAGACAATGTAAAAAAATCTGGGCACTATTTGTTCGTAATCAAATGAAATTAAAAAAAGTAAGAGAAGCAGAAGTAGGCGAGAAATTCAAATTAACAATAATAAGTTACAGAACTCGATTATTAGATTTAGATAATTTATATGGTGGCTGCAAACAATTACTGGACGCTTGTTCTGATGAAAAACTTATCTGGGACGATGCACCAAAATATTTAGATTTAAAAGTTGAGCAGCATAAAAGTAAAAAATTTGAAACAATTATTATACGTGAAAAATCATAAAATATTTTTAAAATAGTTTTATTGTATTATATTATGTAACTGATATATGCAAAAAAAGACACAAAATATTATTAAAAAAGATATTAATGATTTAATTTCTGCTGAATATAACCCACGACAATTAAAAAAAGACCAATACGAAAACATAAAAGAATCACTGTTGCGTTTTGGTTTTGTTGATCCAGTAATTATAAACAAAAATAAAGATAGAAAAAATATAATTATCGGTGGTCATCAAAGAATAAAAGTAGCAAAAGATTTAAATTACAAAGAAGTGCCATGTATAGAAATTGATTTGTCATTAGATAAAGAAAAAGAGTTAAATATTAGATTAAATAAAAACGTAGGTGAATGGGATTACGATATTTTAGCAAATTTATTTGACTTTAACGATTTGATGGACTGGGGTTTCACAGATGAAGATTTAAAATTATTTGACAACGACTATGATGAAGAATTTTCACTACCTGATGGCGATAAAGAACCATTTAGACAAATAACATTCACTTTATCTGATGAACAATATGAGGTAGTTGAAGCAGCATTAAAAAAAGCAAAGAAAAACGACTTTAGTGAAACAGGTAATGAGAATAGCAACGGTAACGCAATCTGGTGGATCTGTAACAGTTATGAAGGTTAAAGATATACGGTTAAAAGTTATCCCTGCAAAACTAGCAAATGAATTTGTAAAAAAATATCACTATTCTGGTAAAGTTGTTCCAAACAGTAGATTACATTTTGGTGCATTTTATAAAGGTGTTCTTCATGGAGTAATGTCTTACGGATCACCATTAGATAAACGAAGAACAATCGGTTTAGTAAAAGGCACTGGGTGGAACGAGATGTTAGAATTAAACAGAATGGCTTTTGATGATGTGCTTCCTAAAAATGCAGAAAGCAGATGTATCGCTATATCAATCAAATTGATAAAAAAAAACGCTCCACAAATAAAGTGGATCTTGTCGTTTTCTGATTGTTGTCAATGTGGGGACGGTACAATATATAGAGCGTCAGGCTTTTATTTAACAAACATTAAAAAGAACACAACAATATGGGAGGCACCTAACGGAGAAGTAGCAACTGATATATCATTGAGGTTAGGCTTTAACGCAAAAAAAGTAGTAGTGCCTTCTATGACTTCACATCAATCTAAAAAATTTAAAGGTGCTTCAAGTATGAAAATATTTAAAGAAGCAGGTTACAAACCATTAGAAGGTTATCAATTAAGGTATGTTTATTTTATAGATAAAGAAAAAAAGAAAGATTTAACTGTTCCGATAATTCCATTTAAAAAATTAAAAGAATTAGGTATCGCAATGTATAAAGGTAAAAAACTAGGCGTTGATGGTGTAAAAGTAGCACGTCACACTACCAGTGTGGAAGAGGAGGTGCAATACCTACCTCAACGCTCCAATTAAAGTGGCAAGACCTAAAAAATATAACATCGATACTAAACAAATTGAAAAACTTGCTTCATTTGGTTGCACAAATATTGAAATCGCTTCTTTTTTTGGTTGCGATGAATCCTTAATACGTAAAAGTTATTCCGAATTTCTGACAAAAGGCAGGGACAAAGGTAAAATCAGATTACGACAACTACAATGGAAAGCAGCAGAGAACGGAAGTCATACAATGTTAGTGTGGCTTGGTAAGCAATTATTAGGACAAACAGATAGACAGGAAGTTGAACTTGTAAAACCATTTGATAAAATAGAACTTGAAGACTTATAATAATCCAATATTAAAAAAAGAGAATTACTTTCCACATCAGTGGGATTTTTTAACTAAAAGAGGAAACCCAACAGCAAGGGTTTCAGCATTAGTGGGAGGCTTTGGATCAGGAAAGACAAAAGTTGGCTTAACAAAGTGCCTGATGTCTTTAGTGAATTTACAAAACCCAACTTTAAACAAATCTAACGGATTAATATTATATCCAACTTATTCTTTAGCAGAAGAAGTGTTTGTAGAACCTTTTAGTTTATTGCTAGAAAAATGTGGCATACCATACGATTACAATATTGCTCAACATAAATTTAAAACTTTGTTTGGTGATGTAAAAATATATGTTACAAATCAAGCACATAAAATAGTAGGCAGCAATTACACCTTCTGTTATATTGATGAAATAGATGTGGAATCTAAAAAGAACGCAGAACTTGCAGTTAATAAAGCACTTGGAAGATTAAGAGGTTGTGAAGAAGCAGAACTGTTTATGACAACAACGCCTGAAGGTTTTAAATTTGCACATGACTTTCTAGTAAATAAGTCTTCACCTAATAAATATCTAGTGCATGGAAAGACAGAAGATAATCCATATCTTCCAAAATCATACATCGAATCATTAAAAGAAAATTACGACGAAAATTTATTACAGGCATATCTGGAAGGAAAGTTTGTAAACTTACAAAAAGGGACAACTTATAATGGCTTCACAAGAGAAAAAAATATCAGAAAATGTAACTACAATCCCAACTTACCAATACAAGTGGGTGTCGACTTCAATGTTTCACCAATGGCTGCGTGTATCATACAGGAACAGCCACATAAACCTCAAATACAAGTAATCGATGAGATATTATTAACACAAGACGGTAGTGGTGATCTGCTAACAGAGCGTATGATGGAAACAATTAAAAGAAAATATCCAAACAATAAATACTACGCTTATCCAGACGCAACAGGTGCAGCGAGGCACTCTTCCTCGAGGTATTCAGATATTCAAATTATCCAGAAAGCAAACTTTATTGTAAATGTTAGGCATATAAACCCACTAGTAATAAATAGGGTTAACAGCATGAACAACAATTTAAGTAAAGGTAACTTAATTATAGATCCAAGTTGTAAACATTTAATACGAGATTTAGAACAAGTCGTCAACAAAGAAGGCACTAGAGAAATTGATAAAACATCAAATTCTGAACTGTCGCATATCTCTGACGCACTTGGTTATTATGTAGATTTTAAACACCCAACAGTTAAAGCAATGATAGGAGTAGCAGAAAGATGATACCAAATATGTCAGAACTTACAGTCTTAATGTCTAGGTGGGACATTAATCAACAGAGGAAGAATAAGTGGAAGAGGTCAAGGTATGAAGCGTTAGATTACTATAATGGCGATACTATTGATTACACTTCTGAATATTTTAGTGAATCAACAATGTCTAAAATAGTTGCAGGAAACGTTAATATTACAAAGAGAATAATAGACAGAGTCAGTTTAGTATATATGCAGCCTCCAATTAGAACTTATACTAACGAAGATGTAGTTGATTATTTTGTTGAAAAAGATTTAAAGTTGCAAAGATTGGAACGAATGACAAATCTGCTGGACGCTGTTCTTTTAAAACCATGTTGGAGAATTAAAGACGATGGTTACGGTTGTATTGAATATGATATTATAACAGATTATGAACCAATGTTTGGTGAAGATCCACTAAAACCTGAAGCGATAGTTTATCCGATAACTATGAAATCAACAGTGCTAGATGACACACCTGAACAATTTGCTTACTGGGATAAAGAAAGTCACTTTATATTTGACAGGAATGGTAAGAAATATACACAGGAAGATAATCCAGACATGGTTAATCCTTATGGAAGATTACCTTTTGTTGAATGTTTTAGAAACGGTAAACCTGAATTTAGTTATTTAGATACAAATGCTTCTAATGATTTAATTACAAGTAACCTCGCAATCAATGTAGCAGAAACTAACAAAAACGCTAACGTTATGTTTCAATCGTTTGGATATTTGTTTGTTAATGGTGCTGGAATAGATAAAGACACAATGGCAATCGGACAAGATAAAATAAACTATTTAGGTGTTGATGGCAGCATATCAATCGTTTCACCACCTAATGCAATACCTGCACTTGATGCTTCTATTACGAGCAGTTATAAAATGTTAGCACAGAACTATCATTTACCGACAGGCTTCGTTGAAGGAAACACACAGGCTGAATCAGGCGTTGCACTTCGTATGAGAAACATTGAGTTAACAGATGATCGTAAGTCAGATATTACTAGGTGGCGTGATATAGAATTTAAACTGTTTGATTTAGAACGATTAATTATAGCAGTTGAAGATGGTAAAGACGCTGGTGATTTAGAAGATGTAGATTATAGCGAAACAGTAGAAGTATTATCAGATAAAGAGCAGCGTGAAAAGTGGGACTGGGAATTATCAAAAGGTTTAATTGATCTGGCTGACATAATGATGCAAAAGAATCCTGATTTAACAAGAGAAGAAGCACAGGATTATTTGTTTGACAGACAGGCAACAGAAGTTGATGACATAGAAGAG
>CETC01024956.1_pt1 | contig 31640 bp, 23 predicted proteins | sample 326911 | NCBI WGS metagenome assembly CETC01 (sample SAMEA2622694, study PRJEB7988) | marine metagenome | isolation source: saline water (ENVO:00002010), including | reverse complement strand
AAATGGCGCTTTAGATGGGGATGGGAGCGTAAAGAAAGCTAAGGATTATCTAAAAACCAAAACAAAAGATTTTCCGTGGGCTGATAGAATTCCAAATTGGTTTGATGGGTGGAGTTTTTTGAATGAAGATTCATTTGATATAATGGGAGATAAGAGCGAATCATATCATAAGATTGTAGATTTCATTCATAAAAAGAAATCGGTTACCAAAAAAGAAATATTGGATTTTCTTGGTTGGGGTGTTAGAATATCATTCAGTCCTTATAGAAACAGGTTAAGAAAAGAACCAACAATTAAGCTAACAAATTATGGATACGGAGTAAAATAAATGAAACAACTTACAGAACAACAGATATTGGATAATTGGAACAATCTAATGCAACTTATAAACGATACATTCACAGGTGATCGTAGGGATAACCTATTGAATATGTATAAGTATTTTGAGGATAGGATGTCTGTGGCGCCCGCTAGCGGTAAGGCTGACTATCATAACGCTATGGTGGGTGGGTATGTGGAGCACGTGCTGCATGTTACGGATTGCGCACTTCAAATCAAAAAGGTGTGGGAGTCCAATGGAGCTGAGATCAACTTCACAGATGAGGAGCTTATCTTCGCCGCCATGCACCACGACTTAGGTAAGGTTGGTGACTTAGATCAAGATTATTATATCCCACAAGATTCCGAATGGCATCGTAAGAATAGAGGAGAGATATTTAAACATAATCCTAAGCTTCAATATATGACAGTTACCGATAGAGCCATCTTTCTTTTAAACCATTTCGGTATCAAAATGTCACAATGGGAGTATATCGGATTGAGATTAACCGATGGTTTGTATGAGGAAGGTAATAAGTCATACTACATATCATACAACCCTGATTGGTCATTGAAATCCAACATAGCGTACATACTACATCAGGCGGATATGATGGCGACACACATTGAATATGATGAGTGGAAGAGAGCAGATGAAGAAGTTAGTAACAACTTTAAGAAAGCGGTTACAACTGAGGAGAAACCACAACCATCACCGAAGTTGAGCTCAAAGTCACAAGATCTTTTTGAAGAACTTTTTGGAGAGAAGAAATGATTTTAGAAATAAGTTTTGTATTTGTATCGCTTTTATTCGTAACTTCGTGTTATGTAATATGGAATCTAAATACAAAGCAGGAGATGTTAGAGGATTGGATTTCAGATTTTATAAAATCCATAGAAAAGATAAATTTTGATTTAAAACAAATAGATTATAGGGGAGCGTTTGCATCAGATGATGAGACAGGCGCAATCTTTAATGAAATTAAAAACACAATAAAGCAACTAGATAAGTTCAAAGGAGAACAACAATAATGGCTACAGCAGTATCAGCATCAAAGAGTGACCAATCAGTACCTGTAAAACCAAAGAAAAGAAAAAGGGCTAAGAAGAAAAAAAATTATTATTTTCATCAAGGAACTGAGGATGCTATAATTCTCTACAACAATACAGAAGATCCATATGAAAGAAATAAAATTTATAATGAACACATTAGGGCAGCATTTGATAAGTTGGCTGAGAATATAATTCACACATTTAAGTTTTATTACTTTGATAGTAATTCTATTGAGGTTAAGAATGAGGTTGTTGCTTTTTTAGTTATGAACATTCATAAATTCAAAGAGGGAAAGGGTAAGGCTTTTTCTTATTTTAGTATTGTGGCAAAAAACTATCTCATACTCAACAATAATAAAAATTATAAGATGGGTAAGATTCACGATAAGATAGATGTCATTGATTACAAAAGAAACATAGTCGGTGAAGAGAGCGATAAAATTCGTGCAGAGGTAAATGTATTGTTTACAGATGAGTTGGTTAGGTTTTGGGAACATAACCTCACAAATATATTTCGTAGGGATAAGGATATCAGAGTTGCTGATTCTGTTTTACATCTGTTTCGTATAAAGCAAAATTTAGAGAACTTTAACAAAAAAGCTTTGTACATATTGATTCGTGAAATGACAGGCTCAAATACCCAACATATAACTAGAATAGTCAATGTAATGAAAAAATATAATAATAGGTTATTCACTGAATTCGATACTAAAGGTATTGTTGATATTCACTACACAGGCTCTTTAGTTAGGGATGAGAGCTAAAAAAAAGGGGAGTTTTCACTCCCCTTTTTTGTTTTAGAACTATTTACGGAATAAACCCACCAACACCAATAAGGCAACAAGCCCTGCAAATCCGGACTGGCCGAATTGGTTTATGATTGATGTCAGGTTACCAATAACATTAACGCCAAAGACGCCTGTACCAAAAATCACTTCTGATATGACACCTACGGCTATAAAAGACATCATTAGATGAGCTAGGTCATCAATGTAGCCTTTTACCATTGTTATTATTTCCTTCATGTTTAGTCTCCTATTAGTTATTAAAAAAGGGGATTTCACCCTATATATAAGTATCATATATATTAATCAAAACTTAAAAACGCACATATTTATATATGTAACTATTCCTAATTAATAAGAGGTAAAATAATGGCTAGCGATTTTGAAGTGTTTGAAGGTAAGTCATTATCGGACTTATTCAAAGACATATACGATAATACAAAGACAAATAAAAAACAATTAGAAGTATTGATGAAGGAAGTAACATCATTTATTAAGGATGGTGATACCGCTGTGCAAATTATTCCTATGTTGAAAGAATATTTAGAAATTAACGTAAAGAATGACGATCAGTTAGTAAAGGTAGCAGCTATCGTGCAACGTATGGTAGCTAACGAATCTAAAGCTAACGATGCTTCAGAATTTGGACTTACAGATGCTGAGAAGGAGCAGTTGATGTCTGCTGTGGAAGATGTGGCTGCTGATGCACAAAAACACTCAGATGAGATATCAAAAAAGACTGATTTATTTAAGGAATAAAAATGAAACCAGGGTATAGAAAAAATACTAAGTACATAATTTCTAATAGAAGCGAAACAGGGTTTATTAATAAAAATCAAGCGGTTGATTTAATAAAAAAATACGCAGACTCATCACAGTTTTATGAGGTAGAACCTGCAGAGGTTTTAAAAGTTCACTTAGAAACAGATCAAAAATCTTTTCCTAAAACTAAGCTAAATGGAAAAAATGTTCCTGATCTAAAGTTTTTCGGTGCTGTTACAGTTCGTTTATTACACAGCCAATCAGGTAGAGATTACTTAGATGAATTAGTCAGACCAATTTCACCACACATAGTTCAGTATCCACTAAAGGGTGAGATAGTAAATGTGGCTGAGTATGATGGGAATTTATATTATTACAATCCATTAAATACAGATAGTAAAGTCAATATGAATAGAATTCTTGGAAGAGATGGTGAGGGAAAAGTATTCCCAGCTTTAACAAAATACAACAGACCTATTAAGGTAAAGCAGGGGGATACAATTTTTCAAGGTAGGTTTGGTCAATCAATTCAATTTAGTAGTGACATTAATTTTGCAAGACCAAATTTAAAGATAACAGTAGGACAATCTCAAAACCTATCAACAGTAGGATCAAAATCTAGAAATGAATATGAATCACATCCATCAGATATAAATTTAGATGATGCTAGTATTTATATTACCACAAATGAACACATCCCTTTAAAATCAGCAGCTAAAAGTAAGATGAAACCGCCTAGATTAGGTGAAAATCAATCGTCAGCTATGGTTTTTAACTCAGACACATTAGCGATAAATGCTAAAGAAAGTGATGCTCATATATACGCAAGAAGAAATATAAACCTAGCTTCAGAAACTTCAATAAATTTAGAAACGGAATTTGGAGAGATAAAATTAGGAGATGTAGATACTAATAACCCTGCTGTTAAAGGAAAAGAACTAAACGATTTTTTAACAGAATTTGTATCTTTAATTGAAAACTATGCCGATGCGATGAAGGTTGCTGAAAAGCCAGAGGATAAGACAGTTGCTACCACAGATCTTATTGCATCATTAGGTGGATTAAAAGATAGTTTAGGTCCTAACGCTTCATTTTACAGTAAAAAAGTTTTTATTTCAAACGATCACAATCCACCTATTATTGAAGCTGATGGTTCGGATAATTCAATATCTAATACAGGTAATGAAAGTGATTTAGACGCTGAGAGTATGTGGGATAATGTTGAATGGGATGAAGTTGAAAATGTTGAAGATGTTTATTATGAGGTTGAAAAAATAACGCCCGTAGCAGGAGTGAGAGGATAATGAGTTTAGGAGATACAGTTAGAAATTTAATTTCATCTAAAATAAATGATCCGATTAACTCTCAAAAAGAAAAAGTTAAGGTTATAATACAAAAAATCAGATCAGGTGGTGGTGATGGTGCTGTTGCAAAAGCACAAAACATATTAAATAAAGTAAATGAATTACAAGAAGTTCAAACTCAATTTGAAAATTATTTACAACAGGCTAGAAATTTAATCAGAGCATCTGAGGCTTTGAGAAAAACAGCTGAGGCGTTAAGAGAGGCTAACAGTGTGGGTTCTGCTCTAAACCCAGCAGCTGCAGCTATAGCTTTAGTGCAAGAAAAGTTAGTAACAAAATTTAAAGAAGAAATAGAAGATATAAAAAGTGCAGCTGACAGCATAGGTCCTGCTGTAAATAAATTAAAAAAATCAATATTAAAAATGAAAGATGATTTGAATCAAGCAATAAAAGATAAAAAACAATCTGATGATGTTAAGGCTAAGAGAGACGCTCAGCTTGGTAAATAAATTAAAACATTATATTTATATAAAATAGGAGTTTATAATGGCAAAAGCAACTAAACTAATTTCGCTCATAAAAGAAATAGTTAGACAAGAAGTAAAAAAAGAAGTTAGACAGATATTTATTAGTGAAGGTATAAGATCTATGACAAGCAATCCTAAAATCATTGAGGATTCTGTGACAGAGGTTTTACCAAAAGAAAAGCCTAAACCAAAACAAAAAGTTAATTTTACCAAAAATCCAATGCTAAACGATATTCTAAATGAAACTGCTAACGCAAATGAGATGGAAGAATATCCAACAATGGGTGGTGGTACTTTTGATAGTTCAAAAATGAGTCAAATGTTAGGGTATGGTAATATGATGGGTGATGCTAAAAGTCGTAGGGAAGCAGCTGCTATACAAACTGCTCGAGCAGTTGGCGCTGATACTTCAAACAAAGCAGTGCAGGATGTGATGAGTAATTTAACAAAAGATTACAGAGGTGTGATGAAAGCTTTAGATAAGAAAGATGGGAAAATATAATGGCTTCTAGAATAGAAAAAGATTTAAATCCAGATGTGTTTATTGGTATATCATTACCATTAAATCATAATCAACAGGGTTTTTTTAAAAAGACTAAAACAACCTTAGAACAGACTAAGAGTAACATTAAAAACCTTTTAATGACAATAAAGGGAGAGAGATTAGGAAACCCAACATTTGGAAGTGATTTGATGAGAGTTCTTTTTGAACCAAATGTAGAAGATTTACAGAACAGAATAGAAGAAGCAATAAGAAGTTCTATGGATGAATTTTTACCATTTGTAAATGTTAGAGATATAAAAGCTACACCATCTGATAGACAACCTAATGTTTTAAATGTAAGATTGCAATTTTCTATAGATGTAGATCAAACTGTTGAAACTGTAAGTTTAGATTTAGCAGCTGCTGATGAAGTTTTTGCCGATCCTACGATATCAACTACTTATAGTTTTACATAATTTACAATCGGAGAAAATAAATGCCTTATACAGCGCCTAAAACATCGGTAAAGGAAGTTAGATATTTAAATAAAGATTTTTCTTCATTTAAAGCTAATCTAATTGAATTTGCTAAGGTATATTTTCCAAATACATATAATGATTTTAATGAAGCATCTCCAGGTATGATGTTTATTGAAATGGCATCCTATGTCGGTGATGTTTTATCTTATTACATAGACAACCAATTTAAAGAAAGTTTATTAGCTTTTGCTGAAGAAAAAAGAACTGTTTACAATATGGCACAGTCATTTGGTTATAAGCCAAGATTAGCCAGCCCATCTACAGGCAGAGTGGATGTTTTCCAAACAGTTCCAGCTATAGCATCTGGTACAGGCGGAAGTTACACAACAAAACCTGATTTGTCTTATGCTATGAAAATTAATTCGGGATTACAACTTTCATCAACATCAGGAATAACTTTTAGAACTGTTGAGGATGCTAACTTTAAATTTTCAAGCTCTTTTGATCCAATGAGGGTAACTGTTTATGAGAGTGCTGCAAACGTACCTGTAACTTATTTATTAAAAAAGTCTGTGAAGGTTGAGAGCGGAGAGATTGCTACAGAATACTTTTCATTTACTGATGCAGAAAAATTTTCTAGAATAACATTAGGTAATTCTAATGTAACAGAAGTAATTTCTTGTATAGATGATGATGGTAATAATTGGTATGAAGTTGATTATCTTGCGCAAGATACAGTATTTCAAGATATGGAAAACAACTCTCTTAATGATCCCGATTTAGCAACATTTTCGGATCAAGCTCCTTATCTATTAAAAGTGTTAAAAACATCAAGAAGATTTACAACATTTATAAGAACTGATAATAAAACAGAATTAAGATTTGGTGCAGGAATATCAGATTCACCTGATGAAGAAATAGTTCCAAACCCTGATTCTGTTGGTTCTACATTACCTGGATCTCCAACATATTTAAATACAGCTTTTGATCCGGCTAATTTTTTGAAAACAAGAACCTATGGTCAAGCACCATCAAATACAACTCTAACAATTACATATAGGTATGGTGGTGGAGTGGATCATAATGTTAGATCAAATTCAATTAGAGATATCGTATCATCTAATGTGACATTAGACGAAACAGGTCTTGATGCAGCCTTAGTATCCACAACTAAAAATTCATTAGTTGTCTCCAATCCAAATCCAACATCAGGTGGAAGAGGAGCTGAGAGTGTGGTTGAGGTTAAACAAAATACTTTAGGATATTTTCAGGCTCAACAAAGGGCTGTTACGAAACAAGACTATATCACTAGATTATATGCTTTGCCTCCTAAATATGGTAATATAGCAAAGGCTTATATAGTTCAAGATTCACAAATAGATCCTGAAGCTAGCGTAGCTGATGCTAGTGCTGGTAAAATTTTTAATCCACTGGCTTTAAATATGTATGTTATGGGATACAACGCAAGTAAAAAATTATCTAAACTAAATCAAGCCGTAAAAGAAAATATACAAACATATCTAACTCAGTTTAGAATGATTACCGATGCTATAAATATAAAAGATGGTTTTGTTATCAATATAGGTGTTAAATTTAATTTAATAACTAGATCAGGTTACAATAAAGAACAGGTGGTTTTACAAGCAATAGAAGTTGTTAAGGATTATTTTCAGATAGATAAGTGGCAGATAGGACAACCCATCGTATTATCTGATTTAGCATATCAAATATCGTTGGTTGAGGGTGTAACAGCAGTGGTATCTCCTGAAGATCCGGAGGAAGATTCTAGCACAAACAATAGACCTCCTGTTCAAATTGTAAATAAATTTAATACAAATAATGGTTATTCAGGCAACCTTTACGATATAAAAACTGCCACTGTGAATGGTGTTGTGTATCCATCAGCCGATCCTAGCTGTTTTGAACTTAAATTTCCATCTGTTGACATTGAAGGAAAGGTGGTTGGAGATTCTGTTGGTGGTGCTGATGGAAGTAATGGAGGGTCTTACTAATGCATTATTTTATTTTTCCAGACGCTGATACAACAATATACTCTGCTTCTAGCAGTAAAAATACAGGATTAGATGAGATATTAGAAATAAGAAAAGATCAAAAAAGCGACAACACATTCATAGGAGTTTCTAGAATACTTATGAAATTTGATTTGTCTTATATATCACAATCCATAGTTCGTGGTTTAATAACAGATCCTAAATTTTATTTAAATCTATATGATGCTAATACAGTCGAATTATCCTATAGCCAATCTCTATATGCTTATCCTGTAAGTCAGAGTTGGGTTGTTGGAGAGGGATTTAATGCAGATTTTCCTGTTACTCAAGAGGGATGTAGTTGGGATTATAGAACGGGCGCTAATGATGAGGATTTTTGGGTTAGCGGTTCACAATCCTATCAACGAGGTGGAACTTTCTTCGGAGAGGTTTATTCCTCACAGTCATTTGAGTACAAAACGACTGATGTTAGAATGGATGTGACACCGATTGTAAATAAGTGGTTAGATGAAACTTATCCTAATGAGGGATTTTTACTAAAAAGAAGCGGTAGTATAGGAGTCGGTAGCGCTATAACAGGATCCGGTGAGGAAGGGGATAGTAGTAGGAGAGGTAATTTTGCTTTCTTTTCTAGACAAACAAATACGATATATCCACCTAAGTTAGAGGTTGAATGGTATGACACTAAATGGAGTACAGGGTCTTTAGATCCACTCTCATCAACAGAATTAGAAGATTTAGTTTTTTATATGAAGAATTTAAGGACTGAATATAAAGAGGGATCAAAAACAAAATTTAGAGTTGTCGGTAGGGGTAGGTATCCCACAAAATCGTATTCAAACACTGCTTCTGAATATTTAACCATAAAGTATCTACCAAGCGGTAGCATAGCAAATATAGGCGGTGATGGAGTTTATTACTCTGTTAAGGATTCTGATACAGGAGAAGTTATAGTGCCTTTTGGAACGGGATCATTGGTGAGTTGTGATTCAACAGGTAATTATTTTAATTTATGGATGGATGGATTTCAATCAGAAAGATTTTATGATTTTGAATTTAAGTTAATTAGTGGAAGTAATACCGATGAAGAAACAATTCAGTATTTTGATGATGGATTCACATTTAAAGTTGTTAAATAAAAATGCCATATACTCCAGAAGAATTACAAGAATTAGCTTTCTATCAAAACTTAGTTAATGAGGAAGAACAAAAATATTTAGTAGAAAGAGAAAGACTACAAGCATTAGCAGGCATTTCAGGATCTGCTTATGATGGAAGCTTGTTAGTCAGGGGTGAGGATGGTTCTATAAGGCTTTTTGAAGATCCATATACAGGAGAATTATATGATGATGAAACCACCACTCTTTTTGTTAAAAGAAAAGTAGATCAACTAAAAGATGATGATTTCATAAATGATATAATAGATAGAAATATAACGGAATTGTAATGTCAAGCCAATTAAGACCAGAAGATAAAGATAAAATACTAAAAGGTATTACTAAAAAAGTCGGTGATAAACCATATGAAAATGGTTATTGGGGAGAGTTACCTGCTAGAGATATTGTATTAGTTGAACTTTATGATCTAAGTGGTAATTTAATAGACTTCAAAAATGTGCCTTTTGCAGATTCGGCAGCTGTAATAGAAGATGATTTTATACAATTAAAACCTGGTTTACATTTACAACTTTTTGGTTATGCTTCTGGAAAATTTAATATAAGATATAGATTTTTAAGAAATTTAGCCGGTAATGATAATCCTGTTTTACTATTAAGAGGAAATGATTTAATAGATGGTTCGGTATACGCATTGGATACTCAATCTAGAATTGATAATCTTGTGATTAAAGAAGATGGAAAAATATTCACAACAGATACAGAATCACAACAATTATTTCTTTCAAACTATGCTTATGACATAGATAAAATTTCAAACTCTAGAAAAGAGGTAAGATTAAAAGCTAAAAAGATTGATGATTTTTCTGAAATATTTAATACTGAATTCGTACCTGGTTACAGATATGTGGATGATTTTGTAAAGTTACAAGAAAGCGTAAGAAAAGACATCATCGAAGCACCAATAGAATTTATAGGTGAAGAAGTGATTGAAACATCTGGTGGAACAGGAGCTGGATCTCCACCAACTATAAACTATGTTTACAATACATCAAATCAATTGCAACTAACTCCTCAAGATAACGGATTAGTGTTCACACCTAATATGGTTGGTGGAACTATAAATATACCTAACTTTTTCTTTTATAAGAATATAACAGAGCAGGTTAGAACACAAACAAATATTTTTAATAACCCTGGTTTTGAAGATATTGAGATAGACACCGCCACAGGACAACCAGCAACCATAAATGTTGGTTGGGATTCTAGCATACATAGTGATGCTGTAAAAGTAAATAATTGGACTAGTGGATTTAATGCATTTGATAACGGAGAGTTTATTGGAAGTGCAGGAATTGGATATCATGCAAAATTTGTAAGAGCTGAGGGTAAATCAGGTGGTAACTGTATAAAATTTATAGATCAAAATCAAATTTATATTGATTATGACAGTTGGCCATCCATAAACGGACATAGAGAGCTCTCTGTAAAACAACAGATGTTGGAGTTACAATCTTTAGGTCCATCTTTAGGAGATCAGATAAACATATCATTTGATATGAAAAGCACATTGGTTGGTAAGGGTGTTGAGATAGAGATTCAATATCCTAATGATATATTTGTAGAGGAAGTGCCATCATCACCACCGCCTGGCTATTATGATCCTAATAATCCTGGACCTGAAGAGCCAATACCAGATTCTCCACCTAATGGTTACATAGCGAACAGTGAGGCTAATGCTACTAACATAGAGGCTAAACCACCACAATACGCTGCAAATATAATGTCAACATATGGATTACCATCTTTTGATGGTCAAATTGGTCAAGACACATCACAACTTTGGGGTGGAGCTGCTGCTTGGAAGATAAGCAATATATTATCATCTCCTACAAGATATGTATGGAGTCCAAATTTAGGACCTGATTATACAAAAATAGGAACTTTAAGTGAGGGAAGTGATTGGGTTTGGAATGTATCCGGACCTGATGGTGCTTGGGGTGAAAATGATCCAAGCTCACCTGAAGCATTGGCTGGAACTGTAAGTTCGGCTGAATTTCCTACTGCTGTCAACAGCAGTCCTTATCAGTTTTTTGGACAGGGAACACCAAAATTTTCTAGAGACATATCTCCAGGAGAGAATACGGGGTGGCAGACAGGAACAGTTGTTGGATCTCAAGGATTAATACTATTAAAGGATGATTTAATATGGGAATTAGATGAGCCTGAGTATACAACAAATGCCAGTAAAATAACCTTACATAAGTTTGCTGACTACTTTCCAGGTACATTAAATTTTATAATGCCTAATGGAAAAACATTGTATGAGGATATATTTGAAAATGGTTACATACAGACCATAACAAGAACTAAAGAAACAGGTGGTGGTAGCGGTAATATGGGAATCAGAGATGGTTGGTATGTAATATTCTACTCAGATGGATCCGGTGATGTCAATCAAAACAAAGCATTTTTAGCTAAGGCTTTTGAGGATGTTATAGGTAGTGGTTATGGAGATAATGAAGGTGTTAAGGTTTTATCTCAGCTTGATGGTAACTTTAATAATGTTGTAAATGAGAATGGTGGAAAGTTTGAAACTTTATTTGCTAGAAGAACATCAGGAACTTATGAAAATAAATGGCAACATTATTTTTCTGTTCCTGGTAGTGGTGTGATTTTTAGAATGACGGATGGTGATGGTGATTTCTTTGAGTTAGCACAAAGCGGTGAGTTCTTTGATGAACTAACAGATAATAGCTTTGCTAATGCTTTTGGTGGTGGTGAACTACCTGGTGAGTGGGAAGTTGCTTTTTCTAAAAATAGAAGTAGTGGTCATTGGTCAACATATAGATGTATAATAGGAAATCAAGTTTATAATATGAAAAGTCCAGCTAATGAGGGCATATCCTCAACATTAAGCATTGGTGCTTTTGCTTACGGTGCAGGAGAATTTGACACAGATGGTGGAGATATAACATTCGGTAGCAGAAATCCAGCCGCTATAAATTTTGGTATTTTAGATCCTACATTTGAAAGTGGTTATAGAGAGGATGGTGAGGGTAATAGGATAGAACCTTTATATGACGATGGTAGTTCTGAATTTACCTTTCCTACAGCAACACTTTTAGATGGATTTTTAAGTCCAGCTGAACAGTGGAGATGGGATGGTCAATTAGCTGAGTGGGTTTCAATAGAGGGTGCTCCATCCTATAATTATGAATCGGTCTTTGAACAGGTTTATTCAACAGTTGCAGGTCAATGGAGCTCTTATGATGTAACTATGGAACTGCCTGATAATTGGGATGTAACTGCTCCATGGTTTATAAAGTTTAATGGACACAATGCTTTTAACGAACAAGCGGGTGATGGTTTTGGAATAGTTTGGATTGATAATGTTTTTTCTGATTTTACATTGGTAGACCAAACAACAACAACTCCGCTGTATAAAGATTTTAGCGCACAGATAGAAAGCGTTAATTCAAATGGAACCTTGGTAACTCTGAGTAGAACAATTCAATCTGCAGCTTTAGCCCTTAGTGAAGAGAATCCTGAGGTTATAGATTATGTTACCGGAGATAATCCTGGAACTTTTAATAATTTTAGCGTTTCATATTTGGTTTATAATCCATATGATTTAAGAACATACCTTAAAATGGGTAACAGGTTATTTTTGACAACCAACTTTAAAAAAGATGTGGTTAGTAATGAATATCCTTTTTCAGTAGTTTATAAGTTATACGATCCTCTTCCTAATGATATCGAAAGATTGGATGAGGTTACTGTTGTAAAAGAAATGCTTGATCCTGTAAATGAAACAGTTGAGATAGTTGAATTTGTAGATAATGATGTTCCAGCCACAGTTCTTAAATCTCCTGACATTATGAATGTTGAGAGTCCTATTCAAAAAAGAACTATAAATTATAAAAACCAAACGGATATACTATCAGCTGATGCTTATATATCTGATGAAATACAAAACGAATTTTTAAGTCAGAGTTTAGATAGTTCTGAAATTAATGTGGATTATTCTAATTTTAATAATTTTATAAATTTTAGCTCTGCAGAAAAAAGGATAAATAATTTTAAATATAAGTTAGAACAGATAGAATCTTACAAAATAACTAGCGCATCATATGTGGGTGTAAGTGGATCTGAATCTGATTTATCTTTATATCACGGTTACATAAAAGAGGTTAAAAATAACTTTGATGGATTTGAAAAGTATATGTATTTTGAAAGTTCATCTTTTGTAACAAGCTCATTAGGAGCTTTTTATGATAATGCATGGCCAAAAACAGGCGGAAGCGGTGCTGTAAATGATGATTATATTTTAGCTCATACAACTTCATCACTAGCAACGACTTGGTATGGTAGGCAGATAGAAAGTTCATCATTATATGATACGGAAAATTTAAATAAATTAAGTAGCTTGTTACCAAATCATATAAAGATAGATTCAAATAACGATACCTATCTAACGATGACAGATATGATTGGTCATCATTTTGATAATATTTGGATTTACATAAAAGCTATGGGTGATATTTATGATAGAAGAGAAAAGCTAAATGAAGGTATATCAAAAGATTTATTAATGAGCGTTGGAAAGTCTTTAGGTTGGAATTTAAATGATGGCAAAGATACGGTATCATTAGCAAGATATGCTTTAGGAAAAGAGGTAACAGGCTCAGCTTTTTCAGACTACTCCTCAATTTCCGAACGTGATGCATCGAGAGAGGTTTGGAGTAGAATCATAAACAATATGCCTTACTTCTTAAAGAATAAAGGAACAATCAGAGCCATAAAAGGATTGATAAGTGCCTATGGTATTCCATCAACTATTCTGAGGGTAAAGGAGTATGGAGGTCCTGATTTACCAGATGATGCAACTCCACAGTTTGAGATAAAGAGAAAATTTACAAAATCATTAGATTTCAGAAGCTCTCAGTATATAAACACCATTTGGTCTGATGATTCTTCAACCAATAGAAAGCCTGATACAATTGAATTAAGATTCAAATCACCGAGCAGTAGAAATCAAATATTAGTTGAAAAAAAATCAACAGAGACAAACAATGTTTCCTCTAGCTTTTATCTTAGATTAAAAGACAACGGATCTGAGGATGATTATGGTTTTGTGGCATTTCAGATAAGCGGTTCTGATGGATTGAAGGAAATATCATCTTCTAATTTTCCTGTGTACGATAATGAATTCCATTCTGTTATGATTCGTAGAGTATCAGGAAGTGACAACAGAAATGTATCCCAATCATTTGAATTATCTGTTGGTAAGTATGATGCTGGTAGAAGTAAGATACATTTATATTCGACATCTACTATGAATACAGATATAGTTGCTTCATCATCATACAATCAAAATTGGGAAAATGATGGAACAATTTATATAGGTGGTAGTTCAACAGTTGATGGTGTTGGTATTCAATTCACAGGTTCATTGATGGAGTACAGACATTGGACTGAGGTTTTAAATACAGGCTCATTTAAAAATCACATAGGTAATCCTAAAGCATTTGATGGAAACACAATATCATCCTCATATAATAATTTAGTTTTAAGGTATTCATTTGATGATAATAAAGATTTAAGCACCGATACTGATGGTATTCGTGATGTCAGTGCTAATACAACAAACGCTTATTCAGGATCTCATAATGGTTTTACAGGTAATTTTTTTAAGAATGTAGTTGATGAGACAAAAACAAATATACCAAGCATAGGTGGTTTACGCAGGGTTACAAATAAGGTTAGGATAGAGGAAAATAAGATTTTTCCATTTGCTAACTTACACTATAAAAATAGAGCTACATTCAGCGCTTATGACCAAGCTCCTACTGATTCTAACAGAGTTGGTGTATTTTTTGCTCCAACAGATGTTATTAATAATGATATCATAGAATCGGTTGCTAATTTAAATTTTGATAATTTCTTAGGTGATCCTAGAGATTTACAAAAATTACACTACCGTGGTTTAAAAGGGATATCCGATAAATATTGGCAAAAATACACATCACCAAATAATTTTTGGGATTACATAAGGTTGATAAAGTATTACGATCAATCTTTATTTCCACAGGTTAGAAAAATGATACCTGCTAGAGCTAAACCAAACTTAGGTATTTTAGTCGAACCTAATATATTTGAAAGACCAAAAACAATAATAGGTAGGACTCCTGAAGTTACCGAGAATCACTACAGCGCTTCGATAGATGTTTCTACAGATGTTATTATAATTACAGGTTCTTATAATCACGGAAAGCATAGAGTGACTAAATTTACATCATACGATGCTAGAATTGATATGTTTAGTTATGAGACGGGATCGTCAGTTATTTCTGCTAGCGGTGATTTTGCGAATATAAATCTTTCAGGTAGTGTTACAGAAATAGCAGACAGACAGGCTGATATATCTATTTGGCAAAAATTAAAGCAGCCAGGCGATTACTCAAATATAACTATGTCTTTTGGTGATTTAACAACTTACAATGAGGCGCTTCAGCCGGTTATAAGTGGTTCTAGAATTAGAGGTAATAATCAAAAATTAATGAAGTTTTACTCAAGCTCCTTTGATGTTTCTCTAACATCGCCTGATGAGGCTTTGGTAAGTTCATCACAAGATATATTTTATTCATCTTCTTTTCATAATGTAGATATTGATAATTTAGCTTTTGAAAGCGAAGCTTTAACAAATCTATATTATGCTGGTTGTAAACAAACTATAAAAACTACAACAGATAGACTACCTCCTGTAGAATTTAGGTTAACATCTCCAACAAGACTTGTTAAGAGGGAAGTAGGCGATTCATCATTGGATACAGGTTTCGGAAAAGTGGCTAAATTTAAAACAAAAGAGAAGAAGGTTAGAGGTGGTAGGAGTAAAGCTGATGATATAGCTAAAAAGGCTGTATCAAAGGATGATGCTGTAGCAAAAGCAGTAGAACTAAAGGGTGGAGCTTTAACAAAAGAAGAATCTGAAAAGGTAATAGATGCATATGAAAAAGAAACAGGAACAAAAACAACGACAACCAAAGGCGGTTATGGTGGATCCGGCGCACCTAAAACAGTAGGAAATGTGGAGCCAGCTGGAAACAAAGATTTTTCAGGCAAACCAAGCGATAGTGAGGGTGGTGGTAAGGAAACCAAAAAAGGTGGTTCAGGAACAAAAGGTGGTGATGAAGATAAGACAAGCGGTGGTGGAAGCAAAACAAGCAGTGGTGGAAGCAGAGGTGGTAGTGATAGTGGAAGAGGTGGTGGAAGATAGAAATATTTTAATAAAAATTTAATTCTTTTATATTTATATATGAATCAAATTATAAAAAATCCAAACACATAAATTAGGAGTTATCTTATGGGATTTCTAAACAACACAACAGTTACAGTTGATGCTATTTTAACTAAAAAGGGTCGAGAGTTATTAGCACAAGGAACTAACGCATTTAATATAACAAAATTTGCATTAGCTGATGATGAAATAGATTATAGATTATATGATACATCACATCCTAATGGGACTGACTTTTACGGCGCAGTTTTAGAAAATATGCCTTTATTAGAGGCTTTTCCTGATGAGAATCATGTGATGAGATATAAATTAATTACTCTTCCAAAGAGTACACAAAAAATGCCTGTACTTACTGTTCAACCAGAATCAGTTACATTTACTGCAGGCGGTGGATTAAATCAACCAGCTGTTACGATAACACCATCAACCGCTAATGTATCAGATACTTCATATACATTTATACTACATAATCAAAGTATCGCAAATATGACAGTCGCAACACCTGCTGGTGGTGGTGGGAGCACAGGCGCTACAACTCCTTTCTTTTTAGGAGAGGATGATGTACCTAATAGTAAAACATTAGTTGCTGCTAGTGTTAGTGTGGGTGTGATTCCATTGGCTGCTAGTGCTACAAGCACAGGAGCTGCTACATCATTGACAATAGTAGGTAATGATACAGGCGCAACAATATCCCTAACAGTAACCAATAATGTTGTTCTAACAGGAGCCTCTGGCGCAGGAGCTAATTTTTAGGAGTAAAATAATATGGCAATATATAGACAATTTAACATCGTAGGTCCTGAAAGTCCAGAATCAAGTGATGTAATAAGTAATGTAAAGGATGTAGTCTCATCCGGTATGTGGGCTGATGGAGCTTCTACTTTAACTTCCTTTTTTACTTCATCGGTACAATCTGCTAGTACAGCAGCTCATTATTTAGATGTTTACGCTAGTAACCCAGCCACAGATGCTAATGCTAAACCACAATTTTCCATAACATATGCTCACTTTTTTGGAAGTGGTTCTCTTGGAACAAAGGGGACAACTGGAAATAGAGCTTCTGCTACTATGTACAGACAATTATCACAAACTCTATTAGGTCCTAATGAAGATAGATTTACTTTTGCCGGCAGTGGAGATCACATCACTCCGGATTATGTTTATGCTATATCAGTATCTAGACAGCAACTTCGTGAAAAAATGGATCCAGGCAATTGGGAATTACATTTAAGTGGTAGTACAAGTGCATCTTTGGGTGATACTCCTGATTCTACTAAGTTTTTAAAATTAATTGACGATAGTAACTCAACAACCGATCCAAAAGTAAATCAAGGTGGTAGAGTATTTAATATTGTCAGTGGTTCTATACAAAGTGGACAGGCTGATATAAAAACAACAGCTGCTTCTCAGCCAGGTGGTGCTTTTGGGTTATTTTATCCTGATTTAGGTATTTTAGTTTTTAACGGACCTATAATGGATGCATCAGCTTCTTTACATCATGGTAGTGATGGAAATGTTGCTAGGTTAACAACTTTAGATTCAAATGTAGAAGGTGGTAATGTAGGTAAGTTTTACGGTGCTATAACAGGATCATTTAGCCCTTACTTTGCTGCTCGTAGAGAAGAGGTAATTACTTCACAACATTATTTCTGTAGGGTGCCTAATAAAGAGTTTAACTTTAGTTCTAATCCATCCTTTGCTACTGCTTCTGATGGTTCATTCACACAACCAACTTTTTATAAAAACCCAAAGACATTCATAACGCAGGTTGGATTATACAATGATGGTGGAGAACTGCTAGCCGTTGCTAAACTAAGCAAACCTCTATTGAAAAACTATTCAAGGGAAGCTATTATAAAAGTCAAATTAGACTTCTAACTTTGGGAGATAAAGGTCATGTTTAAAAGGCTAGACCCAAGTGACGTAGATAAAACTCCATTTAAGGTATATAAGGAATTTACTTTAACAGAAGCTGACAGCGGTAGCTTTGTATATAATTTCAGAGCCATAAGCGGTAGTCACAGAAATTATGATAAAACAACTGATGGTGTGACAACATTCCAATCAGCCAGCTTCTATCACAGACCTGCATGGTTTTTACTAAATCACAGATATTATAGACAAGCAGGATCTGCAGATGAAAGACCACCAATATCGCAAGAACCAAAAAATGTAGATTCCATAGGAGGACCTTTAGCAAACGCTGGTAGATCTGATACTCGAGCTTTGACAAGCGGTGGTTCTATGAACACAAATGCTCCTGTAAATCCATATAATAATTTTGCTTCCAACTCACCCAATCAATACAGAAACCTACATGCTTCAGCATCTGTAATATCAGTTCCTAAAAACTTTTATGGAGAGAGAATAAAACCAAAGTCTATAAGTCTAAAGGATGATAGCACATCAACAACTGTAAATATTGTTGATGATGGTAATGGTAATCTTTATGATGTTGATGTCTCATCAAGCTTCGCAGATTTTGCTGCTGGTAATTTTGAAGAGGTTATGAAAGCAACAGGAAGTTTTGCTGGAAATGTATTTTATGAACAAGGTTTGTTGGTATTCACAAACACGGGATCAAAATTTATAGATGTTGGAACAGGCAAAGGATCTGATGGTTTTGCTCTAACCTATAAGGCTCAGGTTACGATAAATGAATACTCATACTTTTGTGTGATAGGTGAAAATGAATTCAACGCCACAACAAATATATCAGCAACATTTGAAAAGAGCGGAAGCATAACAGTTTCAGGTTCTGATAGTTGGAGATTCTTTCCACCAGGTGATGCTCTGTATCAATCAGGTTCATACAAACATTACTATCAGCAAGCATCTCAGTATGAGGATTTTGTAAATGATGCTGATTTTTCTCCTTATGTTACAAAGGTTGGTTTATATAATGATTTTAATGAACTCTTAGCAATAGGTCAGCTATCATCTCCAATTAAAAATGATAAGGACTTGGCTTTAGGATTTGTAGTAAGGTTTGATGCGTAATGGGTAAGTTTAAAAAAATGATGGAACACTCTTACTTAGTTAATGAAATGAAAATAAAAATTCTCTCAGGTCATCTAACTGCTTTAGATAAAAAGGTTGTGAAACAGATGTTAAATAAAAAAATGGAAAGCGGTAGAGTTAAGAAAACAGACTATTTTATTAAAGATATTGGTGGTGGAAAATATGAAATCACTCAAAGAAAAATGGATGCTGGAATTGGAATAGGTGCTAGAAAAGTATTAAGAAATTACAAATCAAAAATACAAATTAAAGAAAGCACACTATTAGAAAGAATTGATTATTATGAAGTTGCTTCAAAATTATTAAGAGATTATGGATTAAAATCTAATATTAAGATGGGAACTGGTAAGAATTTTGGAGAGTATGTGCCTGAAACCGACACCATAACTCTGAGACCATCTTATCCATCTGTTAAAGAATTTTTGATGACAGTTCTTCACGAGATAGGACATGCTTTGGATGCTAAGAGGTTGGGTGTAAAGAAATACATAAAGAAATATGTACAGGCAGGAACAATGGCTAATTATCAAGGATTAGATCCGCATGATGATAATAAGTGGGAAGAGAAAGCAGAAAGATTTGCACGAAAAGAAGTGAAAAAATATTTGAATAAAAGATTTTAATCTTATATATATTACTAATGTTAACATTTAATTTGGTTATAAAAAAATTCTGATAGATTTTTTAACAAAATAACTATGCCTTGAATTGAATAATCGTAATTAAATATTAACAAGTAAACAAGTAACAAGTACTAAGTATGAAATCAAGAAGTGCCAAAAATAAAGGCAAAAGACTTCAAAACTCTTTTAGAGATCTTTTGTTAGAAACATTCAATCAGTTAGAACCTGATGATATCCGTTCAGCAATTATGGGAGAATCAGGTGAGGATATAAAGTTATCACCAGCAGCTCGTAAACTCATACCATATTCATTTGAATGTAAGAATCAAGAAAAAATAAACATATGGGATTCATTAAGCCAAGCGGAAGAAAATAGCGGTGATTACGATCCTGTGTTGATATTTAAAAGAAACAGAAGTAAGACTTATGCTGTAATCAATGTACAAAAATTTATAGAACTAATAAATGAAAATAGTAAATCTTCTAAATAGGGTAATAGGAAACAACGGTAGACAGTTGAAAAAGGCCAATGAGTATATGTATTGGTCTCCATTTACCTCACACCACAAACCTAAGCTACAGATAAATATACAGACTCAGAAATGGCATTGTTGGGTTAGTAATCAAGGTGGACATAAATTATTTCAATTATTTAAAAAATTAAATGCAACCAAAGAACAGTATGATGAGTTAAGAGAAATTGTCGGTGATTTCAAATCAAAGTCATCATTTAAATCAAAAGAAAAGAAAAAATCATTACATCTACCCAAAGAATTCAGACCTCTTTGGAACGGCGGTGACAGCATCATAAAACGCCATGCTTTAAGTTACTTAACAAAGAGGGGTATGGGTATGGCTGACATTATAAGGTACAATATAGGGTACTGTTCTGAGGGTTTATATGGTAATCGTATTATAGTGCCATCATATGATTCTGATGGTAACTTAAATTATTTTGTAGGTAGGGACATTTACAGCGGTGGGATGAAATATAAGAATCCCCCGATATCAAAGGATATTATTGGATTTGATTTATTCATCAATTGGGATGAACCAATCGTATTATGTGAGGGTGTTTTTGATGCGATGGCTATAAAGAGAAATGCTATTCCATTATTTGGTAAAACCATACCTAAAAAATTAATGAAAAAAATATACGAAAAACAGGTTAAAACTATATATATATTATTAGACAGTGATGCTATTAAAGATGCTATAAAGATAACTGATAAGTTAATAAAAAATAGCATCAATGTTTATTTCATAAAGCTTGAAGATGAGGACCCCTCTGATATGGGATTTAAAAAAGTAATAAGCCTTATAAAAAAATCAGAGAGGACTTCTTTTTCTGATTTGTTAAGGATGAGATTATATGGAAAACAAAGAAAATATTTGGAAATTTAATGATTATGAGTGGAAAGTTCACATTGACGATGACAATGTTTGCAAAAAACTTACTAACCTTTTTAGCTTGGAGCGTTCTACTATATACTATGAAAATGGTGGATTGGATCAAGAAACCTCATGGGATGTGGTCGTACCGAATAGTAAAATTAAAAAAGTTAAACAATTCTTAAAGGATAATACTTGATTAAAGAAAATGTTGTTAAAGTACCCTTTCGTAAACTAAAATACATACATCATATATCGGATATTCAAATCCGAAACCTAAAGCGACATAAGGAATATGAAGAAGTATTTGAGCGCACATATGAAGAGGTAAAAAAACATAAAGACAATGCTGTAGCATATATCGGTGGAGATATTGCTCATTCAAAAACCGAAATGTCGCCTGAATTAGTCGATCAGCTCTCACGATTATTTAAGAATCTGGCGGATATCTGTCCTACGATTATTATTGCAGGTAATCACGATTGTAACCTAAATAATCTTTCTCGTATGGATGTATTAACTCCTATCGTAAATAATCTAAAACATCCTAACTTACATTATTTAAAACACAGCGGTATATACAAATGTGCCGATGTAAAATTTGTTGTATGGGATGTGTGGGAAAAAGAGGATGACTACATTGAGGCTAAGGATTTTGATGGGGATACAAAGGTAGTTCTCTTTCATGGAACAGTTGATAAATCAGAAACAGATTTAGGATTCTTTTTACCCTCTGATGTAAAGATATCTAAATTTAAAGGTTATGATATGGGCTTGCTCGGAGATATTCATAAAAGACAGCATCTAAATAAAGAGGAAACCATATCATATTGTGGTTCATTGGTTCAACAGAATCACGGTGAGGGTTTATCACACGGTTATCTGCTATGGGATGTACCGAAAAGAAAATCAAAATACATAGAGGTGCCTAATGATTATGGATTCTATACATTAGATATAAAGGGTGGTAAGTTTCCAGATTGTCCCGATATGCCAAAAAAAGCTAGATTGAGGGTGAGGGTTTCAGATACAACTCCATCTCAACTTAAAAAGGCTATGAGCATAATTCATAGTAAATATAACTTAAAAGAAGTGTCGGTAACAAAAACAGATTCTTTTAGCTCAATAGAAAAGGTTAGAGGACAGAGAATCGCAGTTGGTAATGTTAGAGAAAAAGATTATAGATATAGTCTTGTAGAGGAGTATTTAAAAACAAACCATTTTGTTGATGAAGCGACATTGATTGATATTAAAAAGATAAACGAAGAGTTAGACAATATGTTGCCTGAAGATAACATCAACAGAGGCGTAACTTGGAAGGTTAAGAAGTTAGAGTTTGATAATATGTTTAGCTATGGAGAAAACAATGTTGTAGACTTTACTAAGTTAAATGGAATTGTTGGTATATTCGCACCAAACGCCAGCGGTAAATCATCTCTGTTAGATGCTCTCTCATTCTGTTTGTTTGATACTTCGTCTAGAGCTTATAAGGCTATAAATGTTCTTAATAATAAAAAGAATAATTTTAGCTGTAAGGCTACGATAGAGGTACAAGGTAAAGAATACATCATAAAAAGAGAGGGTAAAAAAGGTAGAAATGGACATGTAAAGGTTAATGTGGATTTTTACACATTTGCTGATGATGGTGATAAAATATCTCTAAATGGAGATCAAAGAAGAACCACTGATGTAAACATTCGTAAGGTTATTGGTACATACGAAGATTTTATTATGACAGCGCTTTCTCTACAAACTAATTCAACTGTTTTTATCGATAAGACGCAAAAAGAAAGAAAAGATTTACTTGCTCAATTTATGGGTATCGGTGTTTTTGACCAACTATATACATTAGCTGCAGAAGAAATACACGATGTTAATTCTCTTTTGAAATCATTTAAAAAAACAAACTATGATGTACAGTTAGCTGAAATAAAAAAAAGCTTGCAAGAAAATAAAAAAGAATTTAAAGAATTAAATGGGGTAAAAAAAGATTTAGTTAAGAAAAAGAAAAAAGAAGATAGTAGGATAATAAACTTAACTAAAAAGTTAAGAAATATTGATGAAACAGCCGATAGCATAGATGAGTTGGAAGAAAATAAATCTAAATTATCAAATTCATTGAGCGAAGTGGATAACAGGGTTGGTGAAATAGCCACACTATCGAAACAATATTCTGTAGAAGAAAATGAATTAAATGAAAAAATAAACATTTTTATTGAAAATGAAGTTGATAAGAAATTTGCTCAGTTAGAACAGTACACATTGGAAAAATCTAATAATCAAATTGAAATCGACAAACTAAAAATACAAGTAAAGAATAAATTAGATAAAATTGAAAAGCTTGGTAATTTAGAATATGATCCAGATTGTGATTTTTGTATGAGCAATCCGTTCACCATAGATGCTATGAATACTAAGAAAAAATTAAATGAGGATAAATTATTGGCAGATGGTTTCGTAAAAAAATCAGACAGTTTAGATAATATTATAAATGGTTTATCTCACATAAAATCACATAAGATACAGATGGATGAATCCATCCAAAGCCTCAGTTTGTTGACAACAAATATCAGTAAGTTGGATAGTGAAAAAAAGTTGACAAAGGAGAAAAGAAAGAATCTGATAAGTCAATTAGCAATAATTGAGGATAAGATTAACATATATCACGAACAGAAAAAAGATATTGTTTTTAACAACATCACGCAAAAAGAAATAGATGATGCTCAAAGGGATTCGATTGACTTAGAATCAAATATAGATGGTATTGACAAAAAGATAAATTTTTTAAATGGTGAAATAAAAGTATTAGAAACCAATCGTGAAAACATACTATCTAGCATAGACAAAGTTGAGGAGTTAGAGGATAAACATGCTGCTTATCAGTATTATATGGATGCTATAAAAAGGGATGGTGTTCCATATGAGTTGATATCTAAAGCTTTACCAACCATTGAGGGTGCTATAAATGACATACTTTCTCAAATAGTGGATTTTTCTATGATATTAGAAATGGATGGTAAGAACATAAACTGTTACATAGTCTATGATAATGATAATGTCTGGCCATTAGAATTAAGCAGTGGTATGGAGAGATTTATATCATCACTTGCTATGAGGGTTGGGTTAATAAATGTATCCAATCTACCAGCGGCTAACTTTCTTGCTATTGATGAGGGTTGGGGAACTATGGATTCAGATAATTTAAATTCTGTTTATAATTTATTCCAATATCTTAAAACTCAATTTCAATTCACAATGATTGTATCTCATATAGATTCTATGAGAGATGCTGTGGATACATTATTAGAAATAAAAAAAGAAAATAACTTTAGTAATGTTTCTTTTGACTGATAAGCAAATTCTTAGGTTTATCATTACCACGCTTTAACTTTAGTATATGTTGATTTAATATGGCACTCATTGTTGTGCTTTCTTCCCTAACATAGCTTCTGAACCAATCCATTAAAGCTTCATCTATGGTAAAAGAGTATTTCTTTTTCATACCGATAATCTCCATACTTTGTACATATAATAAATATAATTTTTTTCATTTTTAATATTTATTAAAGAATAATCCAAAGGAAAAAAATGGCTGTTGTCAAAAAATTTAATGAACTTTTAGATTTAGAAGAGATAGATGTTCTGATTGATGAAACAGGTGAGTCTAGACACATAATAATATCTGATTTGCCAGAGAGTGTTCCTCAAGGTAGAAGTTCATTTTTAGTTGAAGTTTCTCCCTATATGAAAGATGGAACTGAACTTCAAATGGATTTTATAGACTCTGAGGGTGAAAGTATATATTTAGAGCCTGTTTCTAATTATTTAGAGGGTTCTGCTAGAAGAGTATCTATGGAAGTGTATGATGATACTGCTCCTGGAGTAGCTACTTTAATTATTGTTGGTGAGTTGGAATCCATACCTGATGGTCCTAGTATATTCGCAGATTCAACTCCTGTGCCGCAAGAATTTGAAGGACATTATAATGTAAGATTGACTAAACAGGTTATTATAAACTCAACGGCTGTAAACACACAACCGATTAAATTTTTCACTCAACCTAGATTAAGAGTTTTTGAAGAAAGAAAAGGGACTATGTCTCAAACAGCACTAACAGCTGTTAGTGGTGGTTTTATTACGAGCTCTAGATTCAATGTTGAGGGAACACCAACAAATCAAAGTTTATTATTTCAACCTTTTGGAATTATAGATGAGGAACTCACACAGGGTAGCTTATCAGATGATGGTCAAGAGGCACCCAAACCATCTGAAAAGAAAAATGTTCAGGCATATGTTGAGAGTAAAAAGGTAAAAAATAAAAAAGGATTAAGAAAAAACAGCGCAGAAAAAAGATCTGGAATAGTAACCAAAAAAAATTCACCCATATCATTTCCATATCAACTTAAAATTGGTGATTTTGATGGTGAGGAAAGCTTTAGATTTAATACCAAACATATAGGCGGTACTGTTCATTTTCATACAGCATCTTCTGCAGGTAATCTAACAACCACAGATGCGGATGGTAACACAGTAGGACAAAACCTTTTTAGTAACTCTAACTTTTATCCAGAAGATGCTATGGAAATTGTGGGTTTAGAAGAAACTCCAACATTTGATACCACAAAAGAGATAGGTTTAGAAAATCAATCACCATCTCATTATACCGCTTCTATTGTAGATTTAATAAACGAAAGAACAGCTTTAGTAGAATTACCATTTACAAATAAAAATTCAAATGGTGAAAATGTTGTTTTACCAATATTCGGTCAAGCAGAGGTATTTTTTGAATCACTACCAACCGGCTCTTATTCAAATAGTAATCTAATATCATATGCTGATGTTAGACTTAGTTTGATGAGAACATTTTCCGGTGATGTTCATAAAGTAAAAGTGTACGCAAAAAGTGAGGGTGGTTTTGATGATTATGCTTTATTAGCAGAAGTTCCCTTAGAGGGAAAGGAATTATTAGTAGATGATGCTTCAGTTGGTATGGGAGAGAGAACAGGCTACATTATAAAACAATCAGAGTTAAATGAATTCTGGCATTGTTCAGGAAGCGGAAACGGAGTCTTAGGACCATCAGATGGTAATTTTTCTGCTACAGCATCCTATGATAATTCTGTGTTATTAGATGCTATACAACTATCTGCTAGTAACGGACCTAATGATCCTATAAATCATACGAAATTTCAATTAAGAGATGAGTATGAATTTGATATGAAACCAGGTGTGGATTATACACTATCAGCAAATGTGGTTGGTAACACAGGGCTTTCAAATGGTGCATTACTTATGGTTTATGTTTCAGGCTCATCTATGAACCAACAACCAGATTTGCATCATGATAGATTTGAAGATGTTGACATCGAAGAACCAAATATTTATGGAAAAAGATTAGGAGTATTAGAGGTAGATTCTGCTGACGAAACTCAAACAGACTTTGGTTTAGTTACTTCTAATTTCACACCTGATGTTAGCGGTAGCGGTATTTTGCAATTTAGAGTTGTATCTGGTAAATGGTATATATCCGATATATCAATTCAACCAGCATCGGATACAGGATTTTCTCCTAACTTTTTTGAATTTAAGCAAGAAATGCCTTCTCATCTACAACAAAAAAGACCTGATACCTTTGAATTTTTAGTGGAGTTTTATGATATAAATAATAACATATCCGATACTGTTGTTTATCAACCAGGTGTTACATTTCAAGGAACTAACTTAACGATAACAGGTGCTGATAATAATATTTCAGGTGATATTTTTATTGGTGGTGAAAGCACCTCTAGCGGAATACACATAGGTGGGGTTGAATCTACATTACCTGAGACAGGAGAATCTGGTGCAGGAGGATCCGGCTTTTTAAGATCAGTAGGTTATATGGGATTTACAAGCGCTTCATCTTCACCCATAAGTGGTTCTCCTGGCTTTATGTTTTTTAGCGGTTCTGTTTTACCTAATAGTGGAGATGACTATAAGGGAATAGGATTTGAGATAGCAGGACCTAGCGGTTCATTTAAATTTAGAACAGATCCAAGCGTCTTTGAGGTAAAGGCTGATACCTTTTTTGTCGGTAGAAAATCAGAGGATCCAGCAAACAAAGGTCAATTTATGAGCGGTTCTAATGGAAACATAGAGATAAGTTCCTCATTGTTTCACTTAGATCCTGGATTTAATAATGGTGATGGAAGGTTGATAATCGGCGCGGGAACTACGATAAATGCTGATTTATCTGTAAATAGTTTATTCACACCTGCTCAGATTGCCGGCACACAATCAACAGTTTTAAATGCTTCATCGTCAATCACATCACAAGGTTTTGCTAAGTTTGTATCTGCTTCGATTGGTGGATTTGAAGTCAGTGAAACACAAATAAACTCTAGTAATGATAAATTAATATTAAAAGAAAGCGGTCAAATGACCGGATCTGCTATTCTGATAGGTGATAAAGGTAATAACAAATTTTTACAATTTATTGATAACACACTAACTGTAAGGGGTGATTTAGGTGTAGATCAACTTCTTTTACCAGCAACTATAATGGGACAACCATCTAGCGGAAGTGGTGCAAATACAAACGCATCATCAAGCCTTGATAGTTCAGGATATCTAAAAACAGTTTCGGCTTCAATTGGTGGCTGGTTGGTAGGAGAGGATGAGATAAGGGGTGGAAATCTTATATTAGGAAAGAGTGGTTTTATACAATCATCAGATTACGCTTTTGAGAGGTCTGGGTTTATAATAACAAATGCTTTAAATGGGTATGCTGAGTTTGAAAACGCAAGAATAAGGGGAACTTTAGCAACAACCACTTTTGAAAAAGAGAGTGTTAATGCTGTCGGTGGTCAGATGTTTGTTGCAAATTCAACAGCACTTAGTGGTTCAGAGGTTAGGTCATCAGAAGTTTCTATGTCATTGAAGAATGTCAGCGGATTTACAAAAGATGAGATACTTTTAATTAAAAAGGTTAGCGACACAGGATTTAATACAGAGTATGCTAAGGTTATATCATCATCTAGATTTAAGGGTGGTGGGGATAATGATCCTGATGGATTAGCTGGACACCTGTTTTTACAGAGGGGCCATGGATTTTTCACAAGATCAAGTAGTATTTATTATGGCGGCCAGGGAGAAGGCGCTTCTGCTAGCACATTACAGACTTGGCAAAATAAACCAAGCGGTGAACTACTCCCTTTAAAATTTTCTACAGGAAGTAGATATGGTGTTTCTTCTTTTAGATTAGGAAATACGGGTTACCTTTATTCTACTGGATCAGATTCCTCCGGATCTCTTGTTCTAGGAAATCAATCCGTTTCAGCATCTTTGCATGTTCACCTAACGGGCTCTGTTATTCAGGTTGGGGATGGGACGAGCTTGTCATTACAGATGTTTCCTCATCATAACTCATCATCAATTTTATTAGAGGAACATCCATTTTGGAAAACTTCTAATGGAGCTGTAAAAATTGATCGTGACTTTTACTTTACATCCTCTGCTGCTAATTTTACAGGAGCCGGTCAAAAAAGAGGTAAGAGGGTAGGTTTAGGAATTTTTGGAGTAACCGATAGTACAAATGATAGTCAATTAAGATTAAGGGTAACCGCTTCAGTTGATCGTGCTACGATTGAAAGCGTACAATTAGGAGCTAGTGGTTCAGTTGGAGATCCGATAGGAGGACCTGATGAGTATAAAGAAGGACAGGTTGTTGTCAGTACAGGTAGGTATATCAGCGGAACAGGCAGTGATACAGTAGGTAGCGGTTACATAAGACTGAATGCTAACCCAAGTAATGCTGCAACACCTTATATGGATATCATTGAGAGGACTGGTAGCGGAATATATGATGTTGATTTAAAGGTTAGATTAGGAGACTTAACAGGCCTAACAACCGCTGAGGTTGGTGACAATCCTAGATTCGGATTATTTACGGAAAACGCATTCCTAACAAATCAGGTTGTTGTGGGAACGCTAGCAACCGAACACATCAAAATAGATGGTACAAGTATGTTGTTTAAGGATGGTAACAATACACAAGCCGAACTCAGAGGAACTACCTGGACTTTGGGTGGGGCGCATGGCACCACAGATGATGTGGTTGTGATAGCACCGACCGCCGGCGTAAAGATACACGATAGTTCAACAAACTTTGTGCAGGTTGATTCCAATGGATTATTCATACACTCAGGAAACGCTTCTAATCCATCAGCGCATTTTAGCGGTGAGGTAGAATTATACGCTAATGGTGGAACTGATAGAACCCTACATATAACTCAACACGGAATAAACATAGGACCCGCAGCCACAGGTCCGAGCTCAGCTAACACTCCGAACGCAGTTGCTGGAAATATCAGCGCTCATGCACAGGGTGTTAGGATATACGGAACTGCAACAGATGATTATGTGGATGTTAAATCCGATGGTGTTGATGTTGTGGCTGCGAACAAAACTCAAGCCTCATTCGGCGCAACGACAAAGATAGGTGTTGATGAGAATGATTCAACCTTTGTTCAGATAGACAGCGATTCGGTTGATATAATAGAGGATGTGAGCGGAACGAATGCTACAGTAGCATCATTTGGAGTCACAACCACAATAGGTCAGGTGGCTAATTCAAAATCTAGGTTGGTTATGACATCCGATGCCGTACGAATTGTTAATAAGGATTCCGGTGGTACAGACACCACAATGATTGAATTTAACTCAGCTGGTACGATTACCGCTGCTGATTATCTGATTGAGAAATCAAGACTTTTTGGTGCTGGTGGAGATGGGACTGTTGTTTTAAGAGATAGCACTGCAATAGTTTCAGATGGAGGAAACGGTGCTGGTTCAGCATCAGGGGGAACTGGCGTTACCGATCGTGATTCGGTAGAGGATGCAAACGGAACAACTGTGTGTACCCGCTCCGGCACAGTATGGACTATGCAGGGAGATTGGTATACTTTTGATCTTACTCTTTTTGGTTCAGCAACCTTAAAAACAAATGGTTTCAGATTATATGTTTTCGGCACCTTTGAATGTGATGGTGCTGTTGATTGTAGTGGTACAGCTGGAGCATCAGGCGGAGCTGGAACTAACAGTGGAACCCTTGTCGGTGGTGTTGAGGGTGGTAACGGAGGAGCAGGAGGCGCAAGTGATAGTACAAACGCCGCTGGTGGCAACGGCGGACACGGTGGTGGAGGTGGTGGAATAATTTTCATATCCGCAAGGAATATCATAGGTGAGGGTAGTATCAAAGCAGAGGGTGGTGCTGGTCAAAATGGAACATCCGGAGGTACAAAAACATCGGCGTTAAGCGGAACAGTGGGCTCTGCTGGAGCAATAGGTGGTACTGCCGCTGCCGCATCGGCTACCACAAGAATTGATGTTATCGATCCACACATCGTACAGATGATGAGGGATGTTATGAATAACACCAATGTTGCCACAAGATTAACTCCATCCGGTGGATCGGCTGGTGGAGGTGGTGGTGGAGCATCCTCCCCTAGTAATGCTTCCTCCACAGGAAACGCTGGAACAAAAGGTGATGATGCTACAGCTGCTTCTAACTGCATAGTCGGAGGAACATGTGGTGCTGGTGGAGCAGGTGGAGCAGGCGGTACTGGTGCAGGAGGTCCTGGTGGAGGCGGATCCGGTGGTAATGGTGGGGCTGTTGTTATCATATCCACAACGGTTGCTGCAATTAGCAACGCTTATACTGGTACTATCACAGATGCTGCGGGAGATGTCGTAAATCTCAGCGCAGCTGGTGGAGCGAAAGGTGATGCAGGAACTATTACGTTTGCTAATGCTGGTAGTGGACCTATTGCAGGAACACAAGGGGGTTCTGCAGGTGATGGGAGTAACGGCTTAAATGGTAAATTAGTTTACATCCAAGTATAATCCTCATTTATTTACAAACCTTATATTTATTATTGAATAAATGCACTTAGGATCATATGAAAAAATTAGTAGATAGCCTTATAAAACCAATCATAGAGGAAGATGTTAAGATACCCGTAGAGGTGGGTGATACCGTCCTTATGGGTAGGTTTAAGAATAAAAAGGTGGTGGTTAAATCGATAGATTACAACGATAATGGTGATCTTCTCATCAATGGCAGACCTGCGTTGAAATTCAGAATTTTAAAAAAGGTAAATGAATCCGAAGAGAAAAACATACATGCTCTTCTTCAAAGATTTGGAAACTCTGCTAAAGATGCTACGGATATGATGAAGAAAAATTATAAAAAGGTAGCCAAAAAATTCAAAGGTCAGACTCCACGAGATAAGGCTATGGCTTTGATAGGGCTTTCTCTTTTGGGTGAGGTTGATAGAAAAACCCAATTGAAGTACGGTAGGTTACATAGAAAAAGAATGGAGCTGATAAGAAAGTATGGTGGGTTCGGGCCACAGGCAGGTAGTTATAAATTAAAATTAAAGATTCTTGATTTAGAAAAACAGATGAAACAGTTGATGAAGAATGA
>CETC01001192.1_pt1 | contig 31821 bp, 47 predicted proteins | sample 326911 | NCBI WGS metagenome assembly CETC01 (sample SAMEA2622694, study PRJEB7988) | marine metagenome | isolation source: saline water (ENVO:00002010), including | reverse complement strand
CCGGGGCGACCGGCGCGGCGGGAGCCACGACGGGGGCCGCGACCGGCGCTGGGGGTAGCGGTAAAATGCCCGTCGGTGTGTACGCCGCCGCGTAGGGGCTTACCGTGGGGCGCTGGATCGCCATGACCGGCACCTCGGGTCCGATGCCGAGAAGATTTGTGTAATAAGCCATATTAGACCACGTAACTTGTGTCGGGTTCGATTGATGTCTTCCAGCCGTACTTGCTGCCGTGGACGCCGACGACGGCGTTCGAGGCAAAAGTCAGGCATACGGAATCTGCAAGGTCTGGCGACCGAATACCGCGTTTACGCATCTCGTCCTTGCCCTCAATTTTGATTTTGCCTGATGACGTGAATGCGAAACGTGGGGCCGCCAGTTCGTGAATAAGTTGTTGGTCGTCGGGGATGACGCACTCCCTCGCCTCAAACCACTCTCTCGTCTTGCCCCACAATTCATCTCGCAAACGCATATATTTTTGCTGCATCGACGCCGACTCACTGACGTTGACGCTCCTCGCCGGTAAGTCCAACTCGACCAGCCGGTCGTAAACACCGGAGCCGATGCCGATGCTGTCAATGCAAATCTCTTGTGGCCGGTCGATGATCGGCGTGTTCTCAAATTCATCCAAAACGATGCCCGCCAATTCCATCGTTGACTTGTCGCGCCACGTCTTGATCTCTTGAATGTGACTGCCCTTGCGCTTGCACAGTGCGCTCCGGTCGCTGCCGTAGCGGGCGCAGTCCAAACCCCAGACGACCGGGGCGACGGGACTGACCTCGATGTCCCTGCCGACGGCGTCTTCGATCAAAAAAAGCGGTATATAAGTGTCTTCGTCCGCTTGAGGAAATTCGCCCAAAACGCGGACACGGTACGCATTACTTTGGTCGCCGTAGCGCGAAGCCATGTCGCGCAAGAAGTCAGGCGCGACGAGAGGACTGTCAGCGCACGACACTTTTCTTGTCCACCAATCATGTGCCAATTCCGTATGTGTTCGATAGAAAAACCCAGTCGCTCGGACGGGGTTGCCCAGTAGCAAAGTAGTAGCATTGTGTCCCGACATACTCCCGGCGGCGCTCTCAAAAACTTCCTCGGGGATGCCGCTGGCCTCGTCGGCAATCAAAAGGACATTTTCACTGTGGACGCCCGCGAGACTTTCTGGCCGTTCCTTGCTGCTCGTCCTGGCGCTGCAAAACGCCTCGGTCGGGCTGGCTTTCAGATAAATGCGGTCGCTGGTCGCCTCTAAGAGTTTCCTGACCGGGGCAGGCATTTCTTTCAGTCTGGCCTTGGCCTCTGCGAAAAGCGCGTCGTATAGCTGCGATGCCGTGGGGGCGGTGACGACCACTTTGCACGGGAATCTCGTTACGAGAAACCAGAGTATGAGTGCGGCGGCGCACGACGATTTGCCGATGCCGTGGCCGCTTCTGATAGACAGACGGCGTTCGCCTTGTGCGACGGCGGTCATCACTTCGCGCTGCCAAGCAAGTGGCGGCATGGCGATGACGTTCTGGGCGAAGCCCGCCGGGTCGTCGCGGTAGCGTTCTACGAATTTTTTCCACGCGATTTTTTTGTCGGTCGCCATATGTGCCTTCAAGTAAATGCGTGGGGGGTACAAATAATTCACGCCCCGCCTTCTCTGCGAAGGGGGGCATCGACGGTCAAATGGTGGAGCCGGGCGGGAGTTGCACCCGCCGTTCGGCGCTGGCAGCGAGGAGAGAGGTGAGGGAATCGGTTGCCAGCCGCCCGTCCTGCGCGGCCCCGTAATCTGTGGCGTCAGGTCATCTACCTGACGGTCATGCGTTTAATATCAATGCGTTACGCGTTCTTGCTGCTCGTCTGCCGCTTTATCCACGATATGCGGCTCGATTTTCGGCTCGTCGTCGTCCTTGCGCGGCGCATCCGCCAGCGCCTCGACGGCCTCAAGATGGGCGCCCTCGTCGTCAATGCTGACCTGACGTTTCTCGACCAGCAATCCGCCAAGCTTGGCGAGGCCCATCGCGGCTTGAGACGCCGCCGACCACTGGCCCGCCGCCGTCGCACCCGCGTGTATGTGGCGCAGCTTCTCGCAGATTTCCTCGACTGTGATGGCTTCCTGATCGTGATATGCGGCCTTAAGGTGATCGACCATTGCCGTAACCTTGACGTTTTTTAAAAGCTCACACGCTTTCTCGGTTACTGACTTATTCGTCATGTTTTTTGTATTATAAACTTTACGATATGCCTCAGAAGCGTTGCCGTTGCACGGTCCCACATATTGCCGAGCAAACTTCTCTTGCTTAATCGTCAGCTTCGGAAGATCGTCCATTGCCGCCTCAAAAAAGAAAAGGCGCCTTCGGAAAGACGCCTTAAAGTTTAATTCCAGAAAGGAGTAAAGGAGTATCGGGACGAATCCCAACGTAGTAAAAACATACTAGATTTAGTGTGCAACGTCAACACAGATACAACATCTTGTGCCAGAGGCCCAAAATAGCCCTCTCAGTGCGACGCTTCGCCGTGGCGGGGTGTACCCTCAGAATTTTGGAGATAGCCTTCCAGCGCGGCCCCCTGGCGCTCTTAGCGGCACTGTGACTTGCGGCCCAGACTAACTTGCGGTCATCCTCGTCAAGCCACTGTGAAATTTGCAACGCTAAATCATAATTCGTCACCTCCCGGCTTGTCGCCGGTCCCGGCGTCACGACCGCGTCGTTGTAACCAAACGCAAGGTCAGGATCGTCAGCGTATTGCGGCCAACATCCTTTGGCGCGTAAATCATACGCCCTCGGCAACCTCCGCTCCACCTCCGCCGCCGTATAAAACAAACCCAGCAACCCCGCAACGTCGCCCACTTCCTCGACGGCACGACGCGCCAGATCAGAACGGGATTTCGTCGTCGAGGGGTTCGCGCTTTTTGGCGCTGACAACTTTTGCATCGGGAAATTCATCCTTCACCGCTCCGATTAAGTTACACTGCGCGTCGAGCAACCGCGCCACTTCCTCAATAGAGAACACGCGGCAGTCTCTCAGTTCCTTAGTCGTCTTCCACGCCTCGGCGCTCGACTGCACAAACGCATACGCCGTCCCGCCATCGACTTTCACCGTCCACACTTCGGGGTCGATAGGCCGATGCCCTAACTCGGCGGCCTGACCGTCCAGTTTCTTCCAGGCGCGGAGCATGACCTTGACCCGTTTCTTGACGGCCTCGACATCATTCTCGGTAATCGCCGCGTCGAGTTTCGCCTTGGCGGAACCAAACCGCGCCGCCGTATCGACATCCACTAGCCCCGGCAGCCTGTCCGCCCCCCAACGTAATTCCATCCGATGCACCATCTCATCAAGTGGACGCAGCGCGTGATAAATCTGCTCGTGGGTGACGTTGCCGACTTTACTCGCGTTGAGCAGTGGGTCGGATTTTTTGAATCTGCGCTGCCCCATCACACAGTTCCGCCGCCCTGACCGAACACTGTGTTAGGGGCGGTTCTTTGAGCCGCCCTTACACAGTTGAGGTTATATATATATACGCAACTGTGTGTATCGGATAAGTAATTGATATTGCTACAAATTCCGCAAGACTGTGTATACCCCGACCACAGTTGAAATTGTTTGTTTGTTTTCAATGCGTTGACCCCCATTTTGGCATTTCCACGACTTCGTACCCTTTGCGCTCGACATGCGTGATAAACCCGTCGTCGCATAGCTCCATAAACGCCCTCAAGACCACGCCCTTTCGATGCCCTTTGATCTCCCTCGGCAGCGCCGTCGTCACTTTTCGACCACTGGAATTTTTAGAGCGAAACGGCGTCTTGTCCTTCCACGCCCTATCCACCGCCTCGGCGATATTTAGTTTCAGCGCCCGTTGTTCGATCCGATCGACGGCACTTTGAGACGTTGGCACTTGCAATACGCCGCTCTCCCAAATGAGCATCACATTGCTCTCGTCACCCGTCTCCGAGTAGTTTGATTTCTTGCGGCTTAACACTCGCACGTCGTCGTTATATTGCTCCCTGGAGAGGTAGGAGCGGCTCCTGACGCTGTTCTCCCAGGCGGTTGACCCCGACATCCCCGACCCGCTGGCAAGCCCCGAGAGGGACGGGTGAGCCAATAGAATGACGGTCGCGTTGTACGTCGTGCAAAGGTTGCCGCAATAGGATTTGATGAACGTGTTGACCTCTCGGCGGACGTTCTCATTGCCGCCAAAAAAGTCTGTGGCGTTGTCCAAAATCACACAAATCTCGTCGGCCTCGCCCCTGGCCGTCTCGACGGCCTTGGTCAAATCCTCGTAGAATTGCGTCGCCTGATCTTCCCCGGCGTTAGGAAACGTGACGACGATATTGTCCTCGCCGACCCTCGGCCAAAGATAGAGATCGTCTGGCGCACTGCCGAAACCGTCTTCAATGCCACGCCACTCGTTAATGCTGATTTGGCGCCGGTCGATCTCGTCTTTGTCGTCCTCACATAAGACACACAAGACCGGCATCTTGCGCGTCTTGATACCCATGAACGGCTCACCGTCGGCGATGCAGTTGGCGAGTTGCTGCACGAGAAGTGTCTTGCCGACGCCGCCCTGGCCGAATAGAAGTCCGACCGCCTTCTTAGGAAACCACTGGTCGAGCAACCACTCGCGTTCCGGCACGGGGCCGGTGACTTCCGAGGCGCGATACATTCCGGCGGGCAGTCCGGTTTTCTGATCGACGACGACGGGGTCTTTTTTCTCCTCCCGCCGGAACTCACCGATATCAAAACCATTTTCTTTCGCCATGAAAAAAATCGAACCCGCGCCGACGCGCTTCACGTCTTTGATTGAGTGCCAGACGCGGTCAGTCTCTTGGTCGTCATACTTATCCGACCGCTTCGACCAGCGGTGCCACAGTTCATATCCCTCGTCGCCGACGGCGCCTTTGATCGACATCGCCATGCGGACCCAATCGTCGTAATGCCAATCGTCATTATCAATGTGGGCGAGTGCGACATCGACCTCCCTGACCTCACCCTGCAACTCATTCGTCGCAAACCAATCGAGTTGAGCGGCGCCATTGCTCTCGCGGCCTTTCTTCTCGCCGTACTGGCTGAGTGTCGTATTGGCGACGGCAATGAAGTCGTGGAGTTGTTGCGGCGTGACCTCGGTCAGTTGCTCGACGGTCACGTCCATTAGACTGTCGTCGCTCCAGCGGTATTTCTTTTTTGTGTCGGGGTGTATGCCACTGGCGACGAATTGCTGCCCCTCGGCGAGTAGCTCGACGGCATTGTCGGTGCCGTTGATGTCGAATATCGCCGTCTTGATCTTCCGCATCGGCTCGGTGCAGCGGAAGACGAATAGCGTCTTCGGCGCCTGTCCAATTCTTTGCGGCGCGAAGCCCAGGTCTTCCTCGACCAAATTGCAAATCTGCTTGGCGATGGCCTCGTCATAAATATCAACGTCCAGCGCCACGACGTTTGACGAACCCCCACATAGGACGCCGATGTTCGCGCCGTTGAAACTGTCAAAATCAAGCGCCGTGTCGGGTCTACCCTGCCAGCCCTGCAATATGGGTTTCTTACCGTCGAGCGGCGTCGTGTCGAACCCGGCGCCAACCAGCATAGGCGCATATTTCGGATAACGCGCAGTCTTCACGGCGACGGTCATTGCAGCCTCGCGGCGTCTTGCTTGGTCATCGGCTTCGGCGGGTCGATGCGCCGGTAGCCTTTGAGCCAAAAAATTATTCGCTTCCACATTTCTTTTTTCCCACGACGCAATTTGGGTTGTGCTGTTCCGGCGAACAAAAACAACGGCCTTTTAGTCGCCGCACAAATTCCACATTCGCCCGGACGGGGCTTATAAACCCACCGTCAGGCTTCAATGCCATATTGCGTTTGTACGTCTCCGCGCCCTTGCGCCGCCCCTCGTCAGTAATGTTCATTTCCGCCCCTCAAAGAAATGGGGGGCGCGACGGCCCCCCTATTATTCATCTTAAAATTCTTCGTCGTCGCCAGCGTCGTCGTCACCAACATCAATCGACGTGTCGCCGTTCTCCTGTAAGCACTCGGGACGGTCCACCCACTTGACGAGTTTGAGCTTGGCAAACGCCGTGGAGCCTTTGCCCTCGCCAAATGATTTTTTCTCGACGCCGTCCATTTTGACTAGTGGCAGCTTACCCTTTTCGGCGTCTTGCAGTTGCGGCGCTAGGTGCGTCAACGACATGAACACGCCCGTGCCGTTTTGCTGCCACAGTCCCGCATCCCCGCCGCCCAAGGCAACGCGGACCGAGAAGCCTTTTTTCCACCCGTCGCCCTCGGGGCGCTTCATCATCCGGCTTGGGCTTTCGTTCCACTTCCACGGCATCCCGAACTGACCCCACCCGGTTTGCAGGTTTTCGATGTCGAGTATCACGCCCTTCTTAAACCGGTCGGTGATGTCAGTACGCTCGTCGCCGTCCTTTAATGAAAACGACCGCGCTGGCGCCGACCCGTCGTCACTCTCTTGGACGTGCCAGTTAATGAACGGGCCACCACCGCCGCCCTCATTTCCCTCGTCAATAAACATATTTTCTCTCCTTGATTGAGATTGTGTCGCGGAGCCGCCGCGACGACGGTGTCGGCTCAGATGCCGAAAAGCTCTTTGCGCTGCTCGACGCAGTCGCTCCAATAAAAGTGCGTCGGATCTACGGGAACAATCGACGCAAGATATTTGGCGTCGTCGCTGACCCTGAGAAACCGCTCCAGGCGATTGGCTTGCGTTTTAAAATTTTCTAATTCTTCATTAACGTCGCCGTCTTCAAGCCAGCCAGATTTTTTTGGCGTGACGTAAAGAAATTTGACTTGTTGATTGCCTGTTGCTTTTGCATAGAAACAACGCTGGCGCCGATGCGACGCCATCATTTTGCTTGGCATTTTCAATGTCGTTTTGAGGTCAACGATTAGCCCATGTTTTGGATAAACAAGATCAAGAAAGCCGATTACTGGAATTTTCCAACCGTCACCATTGCAAACCAGCGAAACCTTTTTCTGGCTGCCGTCGATGTTAAACTCTGGTACGCCGAGTTGATGTAATTCCTCGACAGCCAATTCAATCATCGCCGGGATGCCTTCGCGTTCCTTCTCGGTCTTTTCGTTTGCCAAGGGGATCAAAGCGTCAAACTTTGTGAGCGCCGCTGCAATTACAGCGGCCAATTTTTTGCCCGCTAACACGGCAACGACCGCATCCTCGACCACATTGCCGCGATGAATTGGTGGCCCGGCTGGGCGCTTAATCTTCAATAATTTTTCCGCGACCCACAAAGGCGCATTAGACTCATAGCCACTAATGCTTGACGGCGAGATATGTTTGATGCCGTGCATCTCGAAACCGTTTTTTTTATTAAAGGGTGCGCTCATCGGGCTTCTCTTCCTTCACTGCTAGTACTGAATAATTGCCGTGGTGACTATCGACGACGCGGATGTCCCAACCGTCGTTGATGTATTTCTCAATAACCTCGTCGTCGTCTTTGGGAAGCCAATGGCACCATGTGATTTCGGCGGTCATGCCGCCCTCGCAAAGAACTCAATGGGCTGATTGAACTTGTGTCCAAACTCGTACCAGCAACAATTATCGAAGCCGACCGACCCGCCAAACCAACTGACGCGCCCCACGCTGATTACGCGGCGGCACTTTGTTTCGAGGTAGGGGATGGCCTGTTTTGTGTGCATCCAATCGGCGTCGAATAGAAGCCACGTCACTGGCGCTACTTCGCAAAACTTGTCGATCATTGGATGGAGCGCGTCGCGGTGCCACGGCGGGTTTGTGATAAACATCTCGCCGCCGCACCGCTCCAACGTCAGGGCGTTTTGAATCTGGATGCCGATGTCGGGTTCGTTGGGGTCGTCCGACGGTACGAGGTCGCCCGCCTTGGTGCATATATGTCCAAACTTCTCTAAGTGCCGGATCAACGCACCGTCGCCCGCGCATGGCTCGTGGAACCGCGTTTGTTTTGGCAGGTGCGGCAGTAATGGCAAGACGGCGGCGAGGGGAGTGCGGTAGAAATCGCGCTTGTTCCGCTCAAACTTTTGGTAGGCGCGTTTTGTCATTTGATCACGCCGCTTTGCCGGAACAGCGCCTCGACGGTTTCTTCCTCCATGACGTATAGGCGGCGTATCGGTCGCCCGTCCTGGCGGCATATCAGAATGTCGGCGTTGTCTTGGTCGAGACTGTCGAGGAGAAATTTAAAACCGCCGCCGTTCTTGCGGCGCTTACATTCCACAACAAAACCCGAGAGCATGAGGTCGCCCTTGTGTTTGTCACCTAGTTGCTCTTTGTATGCGCCCGACGCGAACACCCGTTTGCAATCGACGCCCAAATTGTCCCAGTGCTTAACGACCTCGGCCTCAAGCTCATATCCGCGCTGCTTATTCCGCCTCGTCATCGAGCCTCTCCCGTTCAGCGGTTAAGGCGTCGCGGGCGTCGCCCAGCATGTCTTCCAGACGCGCCACGTCGATGTCGTGGTCGAAGGCCAACAGGGTGCCGTTTAAGGCGAGTTGCAAGTGGTAGACGATTTCGCCAAGAATCTGTTCGTTACTCGCCATCATCGCCTTCGCCCATTTCATCTAAAACGATGCTCACCAATTCCATCGTGACCCACAATTCAGCGAGTAATGCGAGGTATCCGATGGCGTCTCTCATTGTATCCCAGGACGGCTTTGGCCCTTTCAATCTGGCAATCTTCATTTCCGCCATCCTGAGTGCGACTTCCCACGCCTCAAGTTTGTGGTCTGACCCGGCGTTCCAAATGTCGGCGATGCACTGGAAATTTTCGGCTGGCGGGCCGTATTGGTCTTGCCGGTCGCCATTTATAAGTGCGTCGGCTTGTCGCAAAATTTTGGAGCGCAGTGGCTCATCGTCGCCGAGGCACTTCGGGCAGCGCCGCGTCGTCATGTCGTCGTTGCGGATGAAATGGTTGCCGTGGCAAAGATCACATTCAGTCATCTTCGCCTCGCAGTGCCTTGATAGCGCGGAGCGGAATAAAGATGCGGGACCGATCACCGTCTGATCTGACAGATTCGATCTGTTTAGACTTGATGAGCTTGTAAAGCGTATTCCGCGAACTCGGTGAAATCTCTCCGAAGATCGCCTCGACCGCCTGATCGACGGTCAGCAATGCGGGGGCGGTCATCGTGTCAAGGATGCGTAACAAGCATCGTTGGCGATGCAGAGAAGCTCCAGCCCGACGAACAGCGTACCAAAGAACGCCAACGTCAGAATAAATTCACCGAGAAATTTCAAATACGTCATAACCCTCTCCTTATTGGATTAATCACCAATAAGTAAAAGTAATGACGTTTGTCAATAAATATTACGTCAGAATTTCACACCGACAATTTTATGGATGGAAAGTAAGGTATCGCGGGGGAAGCTCAGATTTTGCTCGGGGCTATACTGACTAAGGCTTACAGCCTCGTCGGACAGGGCGACAAATTCTTTGACGATGGCCGTCTTATTGCCGTCGTTTTCAAACTGCACGACGACCAAATCACCGGCCTTGTACGGCAGTCCTGGGTGAACAAATGCGATTTCACCGGCTTGGATTCGCGGCGCCATGCTGTCGCCGACGACGTAGACGGCGTATGCCGTCGGGCTTCCCGAGAGGAAGTCGGGCGCGGTGATAGAGTCGATAGGCTCATTCACGTCGGAGATGTCTACGCCGACGCCGCCCTCTGCGGCACCATAAATAGGTATGCGTTGCTGGGGCGTGGACTTGGAGACGACGCTGCCCTCACTGTCCACGCCAAGCACCTGATCGACAGTGACGTTGAGCGCGTCGGCTATCGACTGCGCGATTTCCAGGCGCGGCTCGGCCTCGTGGCGCACATACCGCCGCAACGTGTGCGGCTGCATGTCAATGAGGTTTGCCAGTTCCTTAGCGGAAACGGCGGCGTCTGCCATTAACACCTTGATGCGGTTTTTTCTCAAATCAAACTCAATGCCGGTGATTACCGGCAACTCTCTCTCTGGATTTTGCATTTCGATTCTCCCTCTCGCGGAGAGATTAACGAAACGTTATTTTTTTTGTCAAAAGGTAATAAACCACATTTCGCTATGGTTTTATACCACTTTTTTTGTTCGAAACTTCAACGTGTTCAGCCATGCGTGCCATCATGTTGGACCCGATAAGTGACCTTGCCAAGTGCAGTAATGTTTCTTCGTCCAGCACTTTAGAAACGCCTTCTCGAAATTCGGCTTCAAGTTGCTCAGAGGGATGAAAGTTTTCATCAATCAAGCCAGATCTTTGCGCCATTTTGATCGTCTTTTTAGCATTTGAAAAGTCGATATTTTTTGCCTTACACTCCGCAGAAAGGTTGAACTTTTCACCTGTCCAATAGCTAACCATGATGCTGTAAAGCAAGCCTCGACGAGCCAAACTGGTGCGAAAAAAATTAAGCGTCGGAAAGCATTCGGCAGATGCAATGCCCATGTGAAATTGGTGTATAAATCTTGCAAAATGAAGGATCGCTCCATTGCGCATCGCGGCGCTAAATTCTTTCGGACGGCTTCGATTCGACTCTGAAATTGCGTTGAATTTGAACATTTTGGACCTCCTGAAAATTGGTAAAAAACCATGTTGAAAATGGTACAAAACCACTTTGGCTGTGGATTATCTTTTAATTGCCTCACTCATTTTATCTGCAAGCGTCTGATTCCGCTTCGGTGGACTGATCCAGTGGCCGTAAAGCTCGTAGGTCAGTGCGACGCTGTAGTGGCCGAGAACCTTTGCGACAGTCTCGGCGGGTTCTTTGACCTCGAACAAAAGTAGGCTTGCAAAGAAGTGTCTGAGGTCGTGCCAGCGGATGCGGTCGGCGCCAGCGGCGTCACACGCCTTGTGCAAACCTCGCTTGCGCCAGTTATCTACGTCGGCGTAATTCCCGGCTTTTGACGGGAAGACTAAATTCTTCCGGCGCTGCTCTAGGGGTTGTTGCAGCTTCCATTCCTTCATCATCTGCTCCAACTCGGGCATCATCTGAACGGTACGGAAGCCGTGTCGCGTCTTAGGATCGTCGATGGACTTGTCTTTCTTCCGCGCCTTCTCCACATGAATAAGCCCGTTGTCGAAATCAACATAATCCCAGGTCAATGCGATTTGTTCGCCCGCTCGCAATCCCGTCCACGCGGCAAAGCGCATGGCGAGGCCGTAATGTTTGGGCGCACAATCCAAAATCTTTGCCATTGTGTCCATGTCGATCCGCTTAACCGTGGCCTTCTTTTTGACCGGCTCCAGCGTCACGTCGCCGAAATTTAACATGGCGTATTCACGCTCGACGCACCAACGACCAAAGCCTTTGAGGACGCCCGCCTTGTTGCGGCCCGTCTTCGGGGCGCCCGCAAACAGAACGTCGATCACGTCGTCGAGTATGTGGACGGGGCGCAAATCGCCGACGCGGACGGCGCCCAGAATTTCGGAGACTTGCTCCAACGCGACGCGCTTGTTCTCCACCTGGGCCGCGCCAACGTCGCCACGTTTCGCCCGCGCCGCCTCGCCCTCTAGGTATTTGGCGACGGCGTCGGCGAACAGTGGCGTCGCGGCGGGATTGATGTAGATACCCCGCCGGGCTTTCTCGGCCTCGACTTGTTTAACGTAAGCCTTGGCTTGTTTCTCAGTCGCGAATGTTTTCGTCTGCCCGCCGATTGCGCGGGCGCAACCGATCCACTTTGACGGGTCTTTGCTTGAGCGTCTAACTGGCATCACTCCCCCCTGCGCTTCTGTGCCGCAAACGCTTGCGCGTCGTTCCATGCTGTTGAAAAAATCTTGTCGAAAAGTTTTTCACGCTGATACCCAGGATTGTTCTTATCTGGATAGCTGACGAGAAAAGCAGAGCCGAGGTTCCGTATCTGAACAGGACCATAATCATCCCACTGCTCAACCCATATCCATTTGGTTTGACTTCCGCTCATCACCCTTCTCCTTTTGTTTTGTTCTTTTCACCAACCCAATGAATATCAATTCCCACTCCCATCTCATCTGCGAGTGCTTGGAGCGTTAGTCGGATCACCGTGTCATCAAACGCCGAAGCTGGACGATGAAGTAGTAGTTCAGTCGGCCACTTGCCGTTTCTTTCGGCTTGTTCAGAGAGCCGTGACATAAACCCCTCAATCCCATTTGCCACTTCAATTGCTATGGGGTTTTTTGCATCAGTGTCTTTCAAAGCGGCGTCAATGGCGGCTTGGTCATTTTTCCAGTTCGCCATACCCTACTCCTTTTTTGATTGACTTATGTTTCTTCGCTGACAATGAACAGTAGATCGTTTCGTAATGAGTCCGTGTTTCAAATCCTGGCATCACTCCCCCCTGTACTCAATGAAACTATCCTCACTGCCATGAGGCATATTGAAGACACGACGCGCGTGTTGAACCCCTCCGGAAACTCCCTGGCTGCGTAGCCGCAGCCAATCGTCTCGGTGTGTCTGGCGGCACCCTTGCCGCAATACGCGCACGTCTGACGGTGATCAAAAATAGTAATCAAACACATCCCCCTGATACCCAGGCTGGCCCTTTAGCACCCAATCGAAATGGCTTGTGGGGCGGTAGCGCATGACGCCGTGCTCGTCACGCCTCTCCAATAGTCCATCATTCACGGCGTAATTCAGCGCGGCATCGCGAACCTTTTTTGGAATGTTGATTGCCTCGCGTGCGATCAGAGCATCGCTTGCCGGGATCCCCGAATAGGTTCGGGATGCATATCCAATGACATGTGCGTACATAACCAGCCGAAGGTACTCATGCATCGAGGCAATGACCGGGTTCCCCGACTTAGCCCATCTGTGGGCGTTGGGATTTATTCTGTAATGAATCCAACTGACCAGATTCGTATCGCAAGAGGCCAGTTGTACATCTCTATGCGTTTTTAGTGTGTCAGTCATCTCTCTCTCCTAAAGTTTGCACCAGCAAAGCCCTGCGCTGGTGGTCGGGGCCAAGGGGCGCTAGTGCGCGATGGGGTTAAGTTAGCCGAGGGTTTGCATCAGACGGCGAACCCGCTGGGCGGTGCCTCTCGCAGATGCTTGCAGTCCAATAGCATCGTCGCCCATGTCCCAGCCCTCGCCAGCGCAATCAGAATAATACTCAGCGTCCGAGAGCCATTCCCGTAATTCCGGCGCGGTGCATTCATACCGAATTGTCCGCTTCAACTCTTTGACCCTAATGCCTGTCGGCAAGTCACGCTCAGAATGGTCGATGGCGAAGGTCTTGGGAATGTCGATTGTATAGGTTGTCATTTTCTCTCTCCTTGTTGCTACGTGGTCCCTCAACCACGATGACATTATGCAACATATTATTTGATAAAACAACAAAAAAATGACCGTCAGGTAATTTCGCAGATTGGCCCCTGTCGCGATGTCAGAGCAGCATTTGAGCATCTTTGAGCTAAAAACAAAAAAAAAGCCGCCCCTGCCGGGGCGGCTAACTAACTGTAATAATTAAATTATTTAGTGGTTGCGGGGGTAGGATTTGAACCTACGACCTTCAGGTTATGAGCCTGACAACATGCCAAATAATGTCTAACTATTACAGCCACTTAGCTTTGATATCAAAGCCCTAGCAGGTAATGCTAAACATTATTGATGGAAGGTGATTAAAGCAAGCGATTATTGAGAACGGATTTTCAGCGACTTTTCTTCAACTACCTGACGGTCGTTTTCGTCGTCACAAAAAGCAACACCCTGGCAGCAATCGCCGTCAGTGATGCACTTACAGTTAGCGCATTGGTAGTGGCCGTGGACGAACACCATCGGCCTACGGCTGCCGCATTTGACGCACTGAATCATTTCTTCAACTTCCCTGCAATCTTCTCACCCGACCGTCCGACCACATAGCCTCCGACGCCGATTGATAACAGGGTCCAGAGTTCGTCCGGCAAGGGTATCGACAACGGAATTTGATTTCCCGTTGATAGCGTCACTGCTAATTCAGCCAGTGGTGCCAGTAGAAAATTCCAGGCAACGATAGCAGTGATCGTCAGCATTAAAATTGGCCGCCACGTCGCCGTGATCTTATGCTCCGATTTTGCCTCGGCTATGACGACGCTGGCGGCGGCCTCTTCAATTGCCGCCGTGTTCTGCATCATCGCCATGTTCAACTCGCGCTCAATCTCTTGCGCTTTGTTTTTGTCGGCGGGCAACACTCGACCTATGACATCTTTGACGATAGGCCCGAGGACGGGAAGCAAGGCGCCGATCATTAGTCGATGTCCGAGAAAAATTTATGGTTGCCGATCATGGCGACCGGCTCTTTGCCCTCAGACCAATCTGGCTGCACGGCCTTGGTGTGATAATGGCATGACCCCATCGTCGGGTCGTCTTCGGAGACAAGCGCCTCGGAGACGGCCTGTAGTGCGGCGACATATTCTGGATGCGTTTTGTCCAGCCCAATCAGTTTTTCGCGGTTAGGGTCATTCTCATTCCAGCATGAAAACTGCCAGGGCTTTTGACAGACCGTCTCAAGCGTGTCGCCCCACCATCCGCCTTTCGCCGCACGGTTGATAATGACGTGGGCGACGGCCTTCATGCCGTGTTCGCCTTCTCCACGCGCCTCGGCCCAGACAGTGCGAGCAGCAATATCGAGGTCGTCGCTCGTAACATTGTCGGTAGTCATTAACTCCATCCTTTCATAATCAAATACCGAACCTCGTCAAATGTGAGCCGCACGGTTTCGGTCGATGACTCTGTCGTCATGGAAATGATGAACGGCTTTGACAAGTCACTGTCTCGCTCAAATGCGACGGTCGGCTTATCGACGTAACGATGCGCCTTTAAATTTTCCGGCATGATTCCTCCCACGTTTGACGCTCATCAGACTCAATTAAAACGTGTTCAAAAATGTGTGTAGTCATGCTTTTGATTTCGCTAATCGGTCGGAACACCACTTTGCGAACATCTAATGCCGCCAGGGCGACGATGTCGCAGCGGTCGGCTCGCATAACGATTTTCTTGTTGTTGCCTGAGCAAGTTTTCCACGAATAGCAGCGTCGGTCGCGCTGACGCGCCCGCGTCGATTTGACCTCAACCCTGATCCACTTGTCGGCGTGGCGGGCGAGAATGTCGAAACCGACTTTATTGACGACATCGCAGTCGACTCCAAATCCGGCAAGCACTGCCGCCGTTAAAAAGTCACCGGACTGTCCAATCTGAACATTGGTTTGGCCCTTGTTTAAACTTTTATCGGCAGCCAATTCACTATGTCCTCAGTGCGGACTTCGCCGTTACGCTCGATACAATCATTGGCGTCGACCATCGTCAGAACAGTGGTATCAATCCCATTATTTATGTTTGCCAGGCGACTATGAAATACATGAATGCGGTGTGCAGTGAAGTTTGTCGGCGGCTCTGCCGAATTGAATGCCTCGAGGAAATTGTCTTTGTCTTTGCCCGACAGAATTATTTCTTTTAAATCTTTAAACCGAGACTCAAGCGTGTATTTAAGCTGCCCAATCGTAAACTTGCACTCCTGTCCCAACTCCGGCTTCGGTTTGGCGGCCTGGGCGGGCGGCGTCGTCTGGCACCCAGACAACAAAAAAGCCGCCACGACGGCGGCGATGGCGGCGGCTTGGAGGGGGTTCATTTGTTACGCCACTCTCGCCAAGCGATGCGGGCGCGGATCACCACTATAATAAGAGTGACGCAGACGATGCCAAATTGCATTGTCTCTTGGACGGTGTGCAGCCAAAGCGGGAGACTGAGCGCGGGCGCCGCGACGGCGGCGTCAATGGCAATGCGTTCCTTCATAATTCACTCACCGTTAATTTTGTCGTCGAGCATACGGTCGTCGCCAACGACGCGCCTAAGATCGTGTCCGCTAATTTTTGACGAGGGTATGTATTGCCACGTCCGGCCCCATTTCCCTTGCCGCTCGAAAATGGTTTCTTTGATGCCGATATGAATAATGGTAACCTTGTCGCCGTCTAAAATACAGGTGTCCATTGGTTCAAAGCCGGGCGTTAGTTTCCACTTGATCGCCGCAATCAAATCGCTCGACCAATCGCGAATGGCGAGGCCGACTGTCACAGTAATTATGAAACCGACCCACGCCAGCCATCCTTGCGGAATTTCGATTTCAGGCATTTATTTTAACCTTTTGCAGCCCGAGCGCGTGTTTATTTACTTGATCGCCCCGCTTTGGGTTGCGGCATACCAGAGCCAGTACCCAATAAGGGCCGCACAAAAAAGTACACCGACCCCTTTTCCAATTTCAGTCAAGATCCGCTTGTTGCGCTCTTGACGTTCAAGCTCAGCTTCGCGAGCGGCGGCCTCGCGTTTTTTCTTTGCCGCAATCGCTATCTTTTGGCGTTCAATAATGTTGTCCCAGGTATCTTCTCCGAATCTGGCATTGAGTGCCTTGCGAAGTGAGTTCAGTGCTTCTTCATGCTCCTCGTGCTGGACCTGTGCCCGTGTGGCCCCGGCTAAAGTAGTCTCGTCATCGACAGAACCGTCCTGCTTTCCAAGTCGGCTCTCAACAACTTTCTCATTGTGCGACCGCTCTTCGACCGCTTTTTTGTTTTTATTTACTTCCGAATTTGAGTTGAAGATCGCGTCCAGATGTCCACCGATTGCCGAGAGGTCGTCGGCAGTTTCGAGGGCGCTCTTGCAAGCGCTGATCGCCACTTTGGCGGCAGAGTAAGATGCAGCGAGAGTTACGGGGTCCATCGCGTCGCCTCACTGCGTTACGGCTTCGTCGGCCACGGGTCCGACGAGCCATCATCACCACGATCAAACGCATACCATTGCGAAATGAAGGTTACTGCATTTGACGTGTTGGCCGGGAGGTTCCGCAATGATGTCCGATACGCACTCATCGCATCTGTCATCGTCACATCACTTAAAGCATAAAAATCTGTTTCAGCCAGCCGCGCATTCCGCTCAAGGCGCAATTCAGCTAAAGCGCGGTCATTTGCGGCCGCGTCCCACGCCGTCTTGAGAGCGTTGGTTGCTGTTTCTTCAGCGTCAGAAAGTGCAATGACTTCACCGTTGCTGATTTTCGTTCTTGCCATAATGATCTCCTCTAGCTCGTTGAGAGTCCAAGCACGGTAACTGTGCCTTCATTAACAAAATTGCTGCCGCCGCTATTGAACAACTTAAAAGCATTGAACGCTGCGAGGGTTTTATGTCGCCCAGCAATTGAGCATGACAGTTGGACTGATCCGGAAGTTGTAGAAGTTTGGCAAGTTCCGGTGTAGGAATTTTCAGTCCCAGTCATTGCTTTAAACAAGAGAAAATCCATATGCGTCGGATTCCCGTCAGAGTTTGACAGCACGAAATTGGCTGTATCTTCACCTCCGATATTTAGTGGCCCGTTCCGGACGGCGTTGCCGTTGACGCTTGAAAGATGGTTAGAGCTTGTGTCATAGCTCGGCGAACTGCCGGTGTCCGCAGACAACTGCATGTTTATATTTTCGCCAGCTCCGCTATTTATTCCGTTGACCACAACGCGAAATATTGTGTGATTCGTTAAATCTTTAAATTCGATTGAACTTGGCGTTCCACTTACTGTCGTATGCTGAACGACTGACCAGATGCCGCCAGCTGCGGCCCATTTCAAACCTGACGCTTGACTGCTATCGGCGGTTAAAACGTGGTCGTTTGTGCCTGCGGCGAGTTCAACGGGGTCTGTGGCGCCGTCACCAACAACAATGCTGCCTTTTGCTAAAGCACTCATTGCTGTGATTGCGCCAGTCCCACTCCCCAATAATATGCCGCCATCAGTCAAAGTTGACGCGCCCGTACCGCCATCTGAAACCGGCACGTCGAGGCCGCCGGCGCGATAAATAGCGTTACCCTCAACAGCAAGGTCACCCGCTCCAGATCGTGAAAGCGTCGTGTCGCTTGCAGCACCAATATTTACTGCTGTGAATTGTGGGCTGTCGCCGGTTCCCAATCCTAAATTTGTCCTAGCCGTCGCGGCGTCACTCGCGCCAGTCCCACCGTCGGCGACCGCGAGGTCGGTGATGCCCGTGATGCTGCCGCCGTCAATGTTGATTGACGCCAGGGCCGTAGTACCGGAGACCACGTCGGCAGTATGACTCATTAATGCGCGGATCGCGTTGTTAATATTTGATGGTGGGCAGGCCTCATCTATATTAATAGAATCTATGTCGGTATTGCTGGCGCTTGTAGCGCTGTAGTCGGTCCATGAAGTTTTTGCCATGATTTCCTCGTTGATTAAGGCATAATTGAGTTGACCGCGTCGGCGGCACGTCGAATGTTGCGTTGGGGGATACTGTCGCGGCCTGTATCGACCCCGGCAGTTGCAGTCGCGCCAAGCGGCGCACTACTCAAACGGTTAGCGTATGCAAGGGTTTTTGCGTACCCGCCGCCGCCAGCGTCGCCGATAATCGGCAGACCCTTCCCAAGTGCAGTGACCCTAGCAACAAGCCCGCCTGATCCTAAGTCTCGGAACAGTCGGGCGATTAAATGTCCAGAGCCGGACGGGTTCATCTTCATTTCCGCCGGGATTGTTCTTGCCACTCGTCCGGCAAATTTCCGTATTGCTTCGCGTTCTTTCTGGTTGAACATTAAATTGGCGAGGGATTTATTCTTCTCAAAAAAGTCGAAATAATTTTTGACGATTGCGGTTCTAGTTGTTTCCGCCTTGCCCCTCATATTTGCGTTTGTGAACATACGATAGATCGCCGCGTCTTTTATAAGGCCGATCTCCTCGCTGTCTTTGCCAAAGATATTCTGGACTCTTTTAACCAGTTCGATTGTTTCTTTTTTGGGGCCGGACTTTGCTACATTAACAAAAAAATTCACGACATTTTCTGGAGTCTCCCCAGAAAGAATTGTTCCTAATTTTCTCCCCGCCAAATCAGGGACGCCAAAACGATCTTTTGGACCCTCGAAAAACTTTTTCTTATACTCGGCCCAGGCCTTATTTCCCTGCTTAACGATAGCGAGAGTGTTAGGGTCGCCGTGGACTAATCCTTTTGTGATTGCGTCATCAATCGCTAAGTCCAGACGCGATTTCATTTCAATAATCAGGGCTTGTTCTTCGCCCGAGTCTGGCCCCTTCAAACTGTTTATTCTTGTCTGCAATGAGCGCCGAAAGTCATCGACAACTGCATAATCGGCGCGACTCATGCGCCCCTCTTTAAGATTTTTTCTTGTGCGCCGTAGCCTTTGCATTACTTGTTTGCCGTGTGGCATCAAATTGATCATTTGAGTGCGGAGACCGCGCTCACCAGGGACGGCCAAAAGGTTTTCAATGCCATTTAGCAAGGTACGGCCTGTAACAAATGCGGGGTTCTCTCGTACCGCCGTACGTTTCGCTTCCATTGCGGCGGCGGCGGAAGCGCCCTCGGCTGCCTCACGCTTAATTAACGAATCTTGTATTTGTGACCCAATAACATTCGGTGTGTCGGGGGCGAATCCTGACCCTTGACCAATTTGCGCCTGTAGCGCCTCGGCTTCTTTTTCTATTGCCGCCATTTGACGGTCGTCAGCGGCCCTCATTACATCAGTAGCACGTTCGCCATAAGACCCCGTCCCTTCGCGCATCATTGCCTCAGTTTCGAGGTCTGCACGGCTTCCAGTTTGTTGGCCCCTTGTCAGTGGAATACTGCCGGTATCAGGACGTGTCCCCCGCATTACTCGTTGCAAAGCGTCCTCATTCCCCGACGAGGCGGCGGCAATAATTGCTTGCAGACGTGCCGGTTCGAGCGGTTTCTTTAGGCCCGACCATATTTTTTGAAGGCCGCGCTTTCCAACTTTTAATAACGGCGGCATAGCTGCTTCGGCAAGCCCGCCGACCGTACTAACTGCTGCCACGTCTTGAACATCAACGGGGCTTTCGTTGGGCGTTTTCCCGCCAAATGCAGTTGTCGCCAATTCACGCAAAGTTTCGGCGGCCCCGTATGTCAACGCCCCTAAACCCAAACGTGTCAGGAACCCAGCGCCGCCCGATAAAATACTCGGAATAATGTAGGAACCCGTTTCAGCAATAAAATCATTCAAATCTTGCGCTGACATTCCGGCTTTGTTGACGACAAACTGTTTGCCGTCTAAAGAAATTATCGGCTCTTTTGTATTTACATCTTGAAATAACTCAACACGGTCTGGAAACGAACTCGCAATAATTCGAGCCTTTTCCCACGGCTCACCTGTCGCCATTAGTTTAAGATCAGTTCCCAGCCGATCATACCACGGCACAGTATTTTGTGCCGTAATCTCGGGAAGGTCCGACGGCGCCTCAATTATTTCTGGCGGCGTGTAACTAAGGTCAACGATACTGGCGCCTTGGTTTGGGGTTGCACTATTCGGTGCCGCGTTTCGCTGGCCTTCTGCCCCGCCAACGTCGACTATGTTATATTTAGGTTTGTCTGACATGATTATGGACCGGGCTTTAAGTATTTTGGCTTGCCGCTAACTAAGACGACCATTCCCGTGTAATTTTTTGGCGATGCGTTTAATTCGGCCACAGTCGCGAATGTGGGGATCATCGGGCCGACGGTTCTATCAAGACGCCGCGCAACCTCTCGCCAAGCCTCGCTGGCAGAAACATTCTGGAAACCTTTCTTTGTTATCTGCTCTCTCAAAACGTCCGCATATATTTGTTTCCCGATATAATCACGTTTCATACGCTGCATAATTAGAGCGTTCCCGGCCTCTGTGTTTCGCATCCCAGGAACCATATTTTGGTAGTTTCTAAAATCAGGGTCGGTCATCGGTCCCATACCCGGCCCATGTTTACCAAGAGCCAATTCATCCCCGATTGAACTCATCGCCTCTTGGACGCCGAGATTTTTGTTATTAACGCCAAATTCCGCCAATATTCTTTGGAATGGCATCGCTAGTTTTTGCACACTACCCGTCGGCGTTCCTGTCTTTAGAAGCGTGTCCATTTCATTAAGAGTGAACAGTTTTTGAGACGCGACGGCGGCCTCCTTTGCGGCGGTTTTCCATGTTTCCAGACCCATATCCCCAAAATAGTCTTTGGGTTGGTTCATAAACATGGGTTGTGTCGTTGTTAATTTTTTGAGTCGGTTCTGATATGTTTGCTTCATCGCTGGCGGCAAATTGGGGTTCTGCAAAAGCGAATGAATCTGATTTATTTCTCTCAGAGAGGACGGCGTGGTGTTCTTGGCTTGCGCCGCAAGTATTGGACCCATCACGCTCATTGCCGCCGTGGGATTTGTCGCGCCAACGCTTTGAACAAAATTTCCAATGCCTGTCGGCAGCCCTGTCGTAAGAGCCGGATTTTTAAATATTCCGCGCATGGCTTGTTCGTCTTTGAGTTGCTTCTCCATCATGCCGCGCTGCAACGCCGTATTCAGACCTTGGCGGTAGGTGTTCAACGGCCCCGCCAAATCAATCGGCGGCGGCGTCGGCGTCAACCGTGGGGCGCCACGGTTGGCAAACTGCGACCCAAGTTGCAGTAAGCCCATTAGAGCCGCGTCTTGTTTGTCGGCGGGGGAGATCAGGGCGTTAAGTAAGCTCATGGCAGAAGCCCTCCAAGAAATTTAAATATACCCGCGTCACTCGCCAATTTGGCGCCACCCGCCAGCGTCGCAATATTGCCGATGGCGGCTGACGTCGGGTCGGCGTAAATCGGCTGAGACGATGTTGATCCCATCGTGCCGCCTCTCAGTGCCGCGAGAAGATTGGCAAGGCGCGTCTGTGGCTCTTGCTGCTCAAAATTGTATTTGTCGATATCACTAGCCAGCTCCTCGCCGGTCTTCGCCTCGCGCATAGCCCCGAAGTTTAATAGCTGGCCGATGTCGGTGTAGTCTTGCGCGGCCAGCGTCGGCGCCATTGCCGCCGCGCCGATCCGGTTTGTAAAGTCTTGTTGCGCGAGATTGCCAATCGCGTTTTGCGCCGCAAGTTGGTTTTGTCGCTCGGTCGCGTAGTTCTGCGCGTAGACCGGCGCCAGGGCGCTCGTCATTGCGCTCATATTAGCGCCGGAGCCAAGCCGCCCGGCTCGCGAAAACTGGCCTTGAATTTGGTCAATGGCGGGTTGCATCGCCGCGCTAAGATACGGATTGTTGCCAGACAGGAAATCGCCCTGCGCCGTGGACATCAGCATATTTGCCGCCGGGTTTGCAAAGCCGCCGCCGATAGCCGTGTTTGTAAAATCTTGCGCCGACGATACGAGGGGGCTGCCGCCGGTTGCCCGCGCCTCGCCCATTTCGATGGCGCCCATCGTCGTCGGGCTAAAATCAACATAAGTTTGACCTGGGAAATATTCGATTGGCTTATTACTAATATCAACAGCAGTGCCGATTGCGTCTTTTAACGGTCCCTCGATGTAAGACGGCGGCGCGTTGCTGGTCGTCGCAACCGACACGGGTTGCGGCTTGCTGCCGAACAGATCACCCAAAAAACTCATTTCAAATTTCCTTCATTAAGATGACGCCCGCCTGGTGATACCCCGGCAGCGCCTTTTGCCAGCCGCGTCGACCCACGATGGAAACGCGACTAATACCTTTGGCCTTAGCCGCCGCCTCTATCGACGCCGACATCTCGGCCAGTTCTTCCAATTCACCGCCCGCCAGCCAAAAGTGCAGAAGCCGCCCGGTCGGCGTGTCAATTTCTTGTGTGACGATTGCACTGTCTTCGCCGACGAACAGCGCGGCGGTGCCTTCTCTTATCATGCGCCGCACGTGGCTTGGCGCGTGTGTGTTCCCACAATTTACAAGCGCGGCCAAAATATGCGGCTCGGCTTTGTTCCAATCATCCAATGACGACATAGTCAAATGACCGCGTCGTCGTCGCGCTTGAGTGCGTGATCGTAAATGTGTTTTTTGCTCGGGCGCTGACGTACATCCCGCCCGCCGCCAACTCCGCCGCACCGTCTGCCGTGGTTGGCATAAATAAGACGACACTCTCGGGGCCGACGCGGTAGTCGGTAACGGCGGTTGATGTCGCACTATTGGTCAGCGTGACACTTGCCGTCGCGTTCATCTTCCCCGCGAGAATGTTGTTGACGACCTCACTCGTCTCGCGTGAGTCGGCAAAGGGCGACAGGGCGCGAAAGCTCGTTGTCGGCATTAGCGTAATCCCGATTGTTGGAGATCGACATCGACGCCCTGCAACAAATCATAGTCGCCGCTCGTTGATATTCTGACCCGATGAAACGCGCCCGACGACCTGACGGGGCAGTAACCGTCGGCATTGATCGACGACGCCGATCCGTATGTCGGTTGGTCGATCTGACGCGACCGGGAGCCGATGGCCGCCGTGATTGTCGGCGATTGTCCCGACTTGCTTGACGTATAAGGCAAGATGTTATTGACCAGTGCGCGGCGACCGGGGGCGGGAGAAAACTCGCCCGTCTCGACTGTGGCGTTGAGACAATCGCCCGTGAACCCTTGAACCTTTTTGTCCTTGGCGCCCGCAAAGAAGAACGTGCCGCCCTGGTAAATAGTGTCGTCGAGCGAGGCGGGCAGCGTGTCAAGGTTCGTCGTAATATTGTCGAGTTGCTCCAGAGTGTACCCCGCCGTAAATAACTGCGCGATGGCCGTCGTCGCCTGCTCGGCGTAACTCCAACGATTGAGATGGTAATTATATATAAGTATCTCGTCGTTTTCGCCGTCACCGCTGTTGAGGCTCGGGTAAGCCCAAATCACATTTTGATTGATTGGATCGACCCCGCTAACGACGTTGTCTCGGTTTGCCGATTGGAAACGGTCGAGGAACCAGCGATTAATTTTTTGTGCGCCGATTGGGACGACCTCATTCCCACGCAACAAATAGAACCCGTCGTCGCTCAAGAAAAACACCATCGACGGACCGACGCTAGCGACAGAACCGGGGACCGCGCAGCCGCGCTCATTCGTCAATTTGTCAACCTGATAGATTAGCGGGGCGCCGACAAAGGACAGGCGCACGATTCCTCTATCAAATAGGGCGATGCCGTATTCGCCGCCGACTAGGCCCGTGCAGTTGCCCGCGTCGGCCACGTCTTGATAATCCGAAAGCGCCGTTCCTGGCGTCCAACTTGTGTGGCTATTAATCCCGCTCCACCAAATCCTATACGGCTTATTGCCGTCACTAGAGTCGTGCGTATTCGCAACCATCACTTGATCGCGGACGACCGTAATAAAATGCGCCCGTGGCGGTGTTCCACTCAGATCAGCAAATGCGCTGCCACTGGCGACCGTATTGGTCTGCATGGCGTCGCTGAAATTCGTCGCGATAATCGCCTCGCCAAATTGGGCGAAGCGCCACGCCTTACCCGCCGCCGACGAGTAGCCGCCGCCCTTGCTTAAATCGGTAAGCGCACTCGTCGCAGCGTTCATCTTATAGAGCTTCGCACTGTCGCCGACGTAGAGCGCCGCACTGCCGTCGTCGTCTTTACCGGCGAACATGCCGCGAATCTTATTTGTCGCCGCGCCCGACAGTGCTGACAGTTGGCGAAAACAGCGATAGCCCTGCATCGCCGCGACCACGTTCTTTGCCTCAGTCGCTCCAGCGTTATTCAACGCGGGTTGATCAGGCAACCATTCGCCAAATGTTATCATGCCGCCAAGCTCCAAGTTTCATTACCGCTCGATACTTGCGTCCACGTCTCACTTCCAGCGGATACCCTCGACCACGTCTCACCGCCAACGGATACCTCCGACCACGTTTCGCCGCCAGCCGGTATGCCCGACCACGCCTCGCCGCCAGCGGATACCTCCGACCACGCCTCGCCGAGCTTCTCATTGTCTGCCGCGACTGTAAGGGCCATTACCGCCGTGCCGCTGACACCAACAACAAGTGCCGCCGTGGCGCTTGCTGCAATCGCAAACGACGCACTTGCCGCGCCGTCATAAACCATCAGCGCCGACGGTGAATTGACTGTCACCTCAATCGCGGCGCTGCCGCTGACGCTTTCAATTAAATCGAAACTCGCCGACGCCGTGACCGCGACCGCCGCCGTGCCGCTGGCCGCTTGGACCCGCGACGCCGAGGCGCTTGCCGTCACCGCGACCGCCGCCGTACCGCTGGCCGAGAGTGTGACGCCCGGCGTCGCCGTCGCCGTCACAGTGATGGCGGCGGGAGTGCCGAAACTTGTTAGACTGTCGAGTGACGTACTAAGCGCGTCGATGCTGCTTGAAAGCGCGTCGAGTTGTTCAAGCGTCGGATTGTTGCGGTAGTTTGCAACTTCCCGAATTGCCGCCGTGTCCCAAATCGAATTGTCAAGCGAGTAGGGAAGCGCGTCAATACTGGACGACCAACTGTCTAATTGGTCGAGATTTGGGCCGACAACCTCGGCCATGTTAGGCCGCCGTCACCGTCAGGTCGCCGCTGTTAACGCGAAGAACGTCGCCGCTGGCAATCGTCTTCGACGATGCAAACGCGCCGTGGATCAGAAGGTTGCCGCTAGAGCTTGCGTCAAACAAGCCCCAACTCGAGACGTCGCCCCACGACCCGGTCGCCGTCGGGAATGTAACGGTTGCATTCGTCGCCGCACTTGCGCCTGACGCCGCCGCGAATGTTATCGCCTGACGCGCGTATCCGCTGCCGCTCAATTCGGTGCCGGAGTTGTCGTCGGAAAAACTGCCCGTTGACAATCCGATGTAGACATTCGCCGGCATGGTATAGGCGCCCGTGCCGAGAATGTGGTCGAGAATTTCATTCTCTAAATAATCGCTCATGGCGCTCATGTGACTTCTCCGTAGTCGCTGGATACTGTTAATGTACCGCCGCCGTAGATTGCGCGTTCTTCGTCGGCCTTTATTTCAGAAATTGCGCGAGTAAATAAAGTGTCGTGCTTCGCTTGGCGCGTCTCATCCATCAGGTAGCCGAAGGCTTCTGCCAGGGCGCCATGCAGATAAGCGTCGGGGTGACGCTGTAGGATTGTGTTTGTCGACGTGTCGCCGTCTAGGGCATCGATGTCGGCAACGTAAGCGATTTCTGCCGTGTAGGTTGTGTCCGGCGTGGGACGTAAATAAATTTCAGTGCCAAGAATAGAATAGGCGACCGGCTTGCCGGTTCCGGCACTGGGATACTTTTGATCAATGGCGTTGGGCGTGTAATAAATCAGAGTTGTCGTCGGTGACGTATTCAGCCGCACTTGCCGGATGCGCCGCATGTCGGTTGGCAGTGACACATAGGCATCGTTTGCCGCCAGTGTCGCAGTAACGCGCTTCTCTTGACTGCGCGTCTCCAACTCGCGGTTCATCCGCGCCTCGGCCATCGTAATAAACTCGGGCGACCGACCGGCAAGGTCAGTTCGCGCAAGCCAATTATCGACCGCCGTCTGCAATTCCGTATACGTCGAGATTGCCATCAGACTGTGCCGCCTATCGTCTTGAACGCACTATTTTCGGGGTCATTCAACCACCGCTTCCATGCCTTCAAATTGTGCTTGGGGTCGCCCAATTTTTTGACAAGCTCGTAATACAAAACACTTGGAATCTCGGCGACCTTTTGCTGGTGGCGCTGAGTGTTTCCAATCAGGTTCCCGTAGCGCCAATCGTTTGCGAGGCGCTTGTTTGCCGCAATAATTGGGTCGACCGTCTGCTCAGTGACGACGGTCTTCTCGTCGCCATTAAAGTGCATGAACGTCTGCTTGCCGGGGGCTTCGGAAAGTTTGAGTTTCATTGATACCTCTTAAAGTTTGGGGAGAGCCGAAGCTCCCCCCTCGCTTTTCCGATATTATGACGTGGAGAGATCGAACACTGCGGCGTGAGCCTTTGGTGCTTTGACGATCAGAGTCCACTCACTAACGATTGCGAACTTAGTCGCGTCGCCAGTGGCGGCCACGTCGCTGACTGAGAACATACGACCGGGGAGATGGCCGATGCTGTAGTAGTCGGAGTCGATCAACAGGATTTCCGTATTCGTGGCCTGACGATCAATAACGACGTTGAGGGTGCCGAAGTCGGTCAAGTACATCGACACGCTTCCGATGATGATTGCATCGGTTGGCGCGTTTGCCGTCATATGCAACTGGTTCGTCACTGCGCTGCCCGAGGACAGATCAGAAAACGCAACCTTGTTGGCTGGCGAGACGACAAGCATATCCGGCTGGCCGCCGTCGGTATAAGCCGCCTTCATTGCGTCGTCGATGTCGGCCAACGCCAAGGCGTCGTTTGAACCGGACATCGTCGCCGCGTCACTACCGTCGCCAGTGGCGGCGGAAGAACCGGACTCGACCACGACGTTGGTGATCCATGACAAGAACTTCGCGGCCTTACGCGGATCAGAAGCCGAGCGGGCTTCGTTCTTGAATAGGGATTTCTCAATGTCGCGGCGTTGCTCAATGCCCTTGAGGACTTTGACGTAAGCCGTTTCCTTGTCACGACCGGCCTTGTCAACCACGTCCAAGGTGTTCGATACGGACGCGGCTTGCACCGAGATTTGGTGGTAGTTGCCGAGTCTGGTCGTTACCGTCGGGTTGACGTAGGAATAGTCGGCGCCCTCATTGACGTAGTTATCGTCTGCCGCCGCCGTCAATTCCTGAACTTGGAACTCGTGAAATATTCCCTTCGTCGTCTCTTTAGCAGCATTGCTGAAAAGAGGCGTCTCGTCGGGATCAATCCGACTTATGACATCGGAGAGGTCTTCACGCTCACCGATTGCCGTGCTTGATGTGTAAGTAGCCAATGTGGCCTCCTATTTTTCGAGAAGGTAATTAACGGCGGCATCCATTGCGCCGCGTCCCTTCTTTTTGCTAATGTTAGCGAGGGCGTCACGCCGTCGCCGCTGGTTGGATTGCTTCGTTGATTTTGGTTGTCCAGACTTTGTCATCTTTGGAGCCGATTTTGCCTTCTTGGTCGCCACGGGTTTTTTCTCCATCAACTCGTCGTAAAGCATTGCTTTTCTTAATACGTTGACGGCACGGGCGTCCGATAGGCGTTGCAGTTCGTCGGAACTGTACCCTTGTCGCTGGGCGTAAGTGACAACGGCAATCTTTTCTTTTGCCGCACGTTCCTGATCCAGCCACTCGGGGATTAGTTCGTTCATGCGTTCATTTTCTCGAATGAGATGCTCTTGAGCCTCACGCTGCATCTGCGCCTCATGCTCTTGCTGAACGCGCTGCTTTTCGACTTCGACTTGCGCGAGGGCGTCTTTGCGGTCTCTCGCCAAGTCTCTTTGCCGCGTGTACTCAAAGGGGTCTTCACTATAAAGATTGTCCCAATATTCTTGAGGCGGCTCTTGCTGACTTAAAGCCTGCTCCAAAACTTGAAGCTGGTCGGCGTACCGTTGCCGGTCTGCCTTAACCGCATCCAGTTCCGCCTCGGCAACCTTGCGTTGCTCGGCGACTTGCTGGGTCTTGCGGGTGTAGTCTGACTGCCGCATATACGAACTGATTAATTCGTCTTGCGGCACGTCGATTTCCTCATCGCCCACTCGGACGCGGAAAGTTTGTTCGACGTTTTCGACTACGTCTTCCGAATCTGTCTCGTCATCTGCCTCGGGTTCGTCGGTGTCGACTTCCTCGGCATCGTCTTCGACTTCTTCGGTTTCGACCTCCACCTCGTCGGCTTCGGTGACTTCCGGCTTGGAAACTATTTCCTCTGCCGGTTGCTCCTCAACTGTCTCAGCGTTATCCGTTTCCGGCGTTGGTTCAGTTAGAAGTAAATTGACGGCATCTGCCGCCGAGATCGCAGAAGTCCCGTCACGGGCTACTTCGGCCATGTTAAATCTCCAAAATTTTAAGGTTCGACTGCCCTATGCGGGCTTGGTCATTCCGCGAAATGCGAAATTAGTGGACGGCGCCGCCGCCTTCCTCACCAGCGAGTTTGCCCGTGTTCATCACGGACTCGATATTGGTGCGGATGTCGTCGAGGACGTTGATCGCGACGAATAACCTCTCGCGGGTGTCAACGTCGTCTGTCGCCGTGTGCTTCCAAGCATTGTAATAGTGGTCGTGCAAGAATTGGAACGCCTCGTCAAAGACGGGATTGCGTAAGACCTCGGCGGCCTTATTCCCCCTTACAATTTCGTCCTCAATGCGCGACATCTACTGCCTCGGAATGTTGGTTGAAATGTCGACGCCGCTGGCGGCCTCAAGGCCGCGCAGTTGCGCCTCGTACTGCATTTCTTGCTGCCGGAGTTCAAACTTCATTTGCAACTCGGCCATCTCAGTTTCGCGTTTCAACTCAAGCTCAGCCTTGGCCTTCTCGCGTTCAATCTGAATCTCGGCCTCGGCCTTCGCCTTCTCCAACTGCAAGGCTTGCTGGATGGCTTGATCGTTGCCGCCCTGTTGCGCCATTTGCATCTTAGCCTCAAATTTCTGCTTCACGTCCGGCGGCAGATTATTCGGGTCGAGGAAGAAATCGGCGCTGTTTTTGAATCCGGCGTGTTCCAACATTTTCGCCAACGTCTGGCGATATTGGCCGAGGGTCGTCAGCGGATTGTCGATGCCCATCTTCGTTAAGATTTCTTCTTGCTTCGCCGCGACCTGGGCTAACATGGCGCCACGTTGCTGCTCGTCGCCGTTGCCCAGACCGACGTTGACCGAAATGTCGAACTCGTTTTCCCATGCCGCTGGGTCCATTGTCACAAAGTTGTTCCGAAGCCGAATAATGCGGGGTTGCTGTTGGTGTTTTTGCACCAGTTGCAAAATGCACTTCATGAGGCGCTTGACGCCCGTCTCGGCAAATACCCGCGCAATCATTTCGACCTTGCTTTGCGCCGCCGAGATTGTCGCGCTGACTGCCGCCGCCGTCGATGATTGCAGGGCGTCGGCGTCCAGGCCCATCGACGCCTTCGACAAGCCCGTCCGCATTTCCCGCACACTGTCCATGTAGGACAACAGAGGAAATGCCGCGTCGGCGACGCTGGGGGGTGTGATGGGTTGCACCATTCCAGGCGCCCGCATACGGACGATGCCGCCGGGGCGATTGGAGATCAAGTCGTCGAGATTGACCTGTCCCTCGACTGCGCCGACGCGGGCATTGTTCATCAAATAAATATTGTCGAGTAGCTGCCGCAAGATGGCCGTCTTTGCCTGTTGCAGATCAAGCAACAATTCCGCGACCGACCGACCGACCATTCTATGCGGCATCAGTATCGGCGAGATGACCGAGAACGGCATCATGTGATATGGCTCGTTTTCGACAACCTCGTAACCCGTGCCGAGACACACAACGCGGCGCGTCTCACTCTTACCGTCGTCGTCGTAGTCGGCCTTGATGTAGACCTCGGTCACCAGAACGTCGCGCTGGCTAATGTCGCTCGTCGTGTTCTCGGCTTGGCTCTCAATATTCTCAAAACGAGACTGCTTCTCGTTCATCGTATCGACTTCGGTATAACCGGCGTTGGCCTCGACCACGTCGCGGTCGTATCCCATTTCCACCAAGTCGGAGACGGTCATCTCAGTGCGGTGTGCGACGAACCGTGCGTCCTCAATCGACTTGGCGCGTTGCGAAAATAGAAACTCCTCGGGCGGGACGTTCTCGATCTTGATGCGACCGTCGCGGTGCGTTTTGCGGACGCGGACATCGAAGACAAGCGGCGGCGGCATCATCTCGCCGTCCGGCCCCGCGATGGCTTCGCCGTATTCCCGCGCCTCTTGCTCGACGACTTCGATGTCGTCGTCCACCAGCAAGGCCGTCAGTTCGTCGTCGGTCAAGCCCTCGTACATATCCTCGTGGACGGACTCGCTCTCGTCGTAGAAATGTTTGACGACACCCATTCGAAACAGCAAGGCGTCCTTGATCCAGTTGTGAAGAACTTGGAAACCTTCGTTGTCGGCATTGAGAATAAAATTGACGTAATCGCTGGCCTGGGCGGCGGCCTCAACGTCTTCGGGGCCGCGTGGCTCAAACCTCACAAAGTCGTCGCTCGACGCAAAGATTTTCATCAGCGACGGCATCATCATTTCGACAACGTCGGCGACCTCAGTCTGCACAACTTGCGACCGGCCATCGACTTCGTTGCCGAGCGGATTGCCCAGGTAATAGTCTAGCGCCGTGATGCGGTCGGCGGCGTATTCGGAATCGTGGTAGTTGACCGCTTGTTCGATCTCGTTCTGGACAAGACTGTGAAATTCTTGGTCATTCATCTCAACGTCCTACGGTCTTCATCGCTTTTTTATGTGCCGACGTAAACGTGGAGCCGCGACGCATTTCGCGGCGCATAAACGCCATGTGTTTCTGTGTGTGATGCACGCTGTGGCGCTTTAATGTCGCTCGTTGCCGGGCTGTAAGTGGTTTTAACTTTTTCATCAAATTGATCCATCTGGCGCCGTAGCCGTGTAAAGGCGTTGGCCGAGTAATCCAAAAATTGGAAATTCGTCGCGCTTGCGCGGGGTGCGACTTAAAAGGCTACGTTGGTCGATGTTGCCGCTGCGGTCTTGCAATAGGCTTGGCAGTGCGGCGGTGGAAGATTTGTTCGCGCCTAGTTCGATGCTGTCAGAACCTTGTATAAGATCAATTAATTCTTGCAAACCGTCGCGATTAGAAAGCCGCTTGTCGTTGTAAGGGATCGTCAGGCTATCACCACCAACGTCGAAATTTATGCCTTTACTGCCATAAGAAACGATAACTTCGCCGCTATTATTTGCAGACCGCCTAGTTGCAGCCAAATGGTCACTAATGCGTAACCGGCTATTTTCACCGACATCGAAATAACGGGAATTATAAGGCTTGCCGGAAATAACCCCGCCGCCAAGTTTTTGCTTTAATGCAGACGCAACCCCGTCAATGGTTGTCAAATCTATTTTAGAGGGCCAACGCGGCTTTTTCGCCTTACTCTTTGCCGCACTCTGCAAACTCTTTATTTCATCCAGCGCAGGGCCAAGCATAGCCCGTTCCGCTGTATTTATATCGTTAGTCGCCGTGTGCTTCTGAATGACTGCCTTAATTTTCTCTGCTGTTTTAGGCGGTATGTTTTGGTTGTAAAAATAAAGATTGTAAATATTTTCGACCGCGCTAAAGTTTTCTTTCGGGGGCTGGTTGTCATCTGGCGAGTCATTAATGCCCTTCAAG
>CETC01014094.1_pt1 | contig 31940 bp, 52 predicted proteins | sample 326911 | NCBI WGS metagenome assembly CETC01 (sample SAMEA2622694, study PRJEB7988) | marine metagenome | isolation source: saline water (ENVO:00002010), including | reverse complement strand
ATGGAACTTGTAAGAAATGTCGTGTTAAAACATATTGGATTCCAGTAGCAAAAAAAAATGCTTTTGTTGAAGGTTTTATATGTTTGCAATGTTATTACAAGAAACAATTTGCGAGGAGTTACAGAAAAGATGACTGATATTTATGGATTGCAGTTTGACCCAAATAGACTTTCACATAAACAAGAACAGTTAGGATTAAGCTTTGCTGATTTTGATACTGCAGTTGAGTTAATGAAAAAAGAAGAAAAAATGCTGGTCGCTGATTTGACCCTTTATTATATGCAAAATATAAAGTATAAAAATATATCTGAATTAAATGCACATATTTATTCAGATGAAAAGATTAAGGACTTTAACAATAGATTTGAAAAAGTTCTTAAAGAGAGGAATCGGTCTAAAATTAGATACGAAACCTTTAAAACCTTTCGTGAGGACTTGAGGACAAAGATGGTCAACGAAAGAGAAATGGCGAAACATTTATAGAAAAGGAGTATGTTATGAGCCAATTATTACAAGTCAAAAATTACCTTGAGAATGGTAATAGAATAACACCCATTGAAGCATTAAATAAATTTGGAAGTTTCAGATTAAGTGCAATTATTTATGACCTCAGACAAAGTGGCATGAATATTAAAACTCATAGGGTTACTGTAAACGGAAAAACTTTTGCAGAATATGAATTAGTTTTTGAACCTCAAAAGGTTTTAGAGTTAGTGGGGGGAAAAAATGTCAGATAGATTATTTACCCCAGAAGAGCTTGAAGCAGAAGAGATAAAAGAAACAACAATTAAAAATGGACTTCGAGCTGAATATGTAAAGCAAGAAAAAATTATAGATAATCTGCTTTCTTCTATTGAAAAATATATGATTTATTATGGCAGACATTCAAATGTTTTTAGTGATTTAATGCAGTTAAAATCCCAATTAAATGCAAATAAAAAAGCATTAAATGAATTTCTAGACGTAATATGTTAGAGCATTTTAGAAAATTTGATAAGGGTGGTAAGAGTCTACTGCCCTTATCGTTTAGTCATTTAAATGAATTTGCATTTCAGCGAGAAAGATGGGCTTTAAAAAGACTATTTGACTATGAATTTCCAACATCTGCACCTATGGAAAGAGGAAAAGCAGTAGAAAGTGGATTATATATGTGGCTTTCTGGTGTTGATTATGAAGAAGTAGTTGCAAAAATGTTTGCTGAATATGATGGCTATTGTGTTTTACTTGATGATATTAAGGTTCAGGAAGAAAGAAAAAACCTTGTGCCTTTATTAGACGAGGGAATAAAACGATTTAAAGACCATGCTTTTCAATGGAATTTATTAGATTTTCAAAAAAAAGTTGAATTAGATATTTTGGGTGTGCCTTTCGTGGGTTATACTGATTTTCATTTTGAAGATAAAAAAACAAAACAAGATTTTTTTATTGATTTAAAAACAACTCTAAGAAAACCTAATGGAATATCTAATAGTCATGCTATGCAACAGTCTATATATCAACGAGGAACTAATGCTGAGCAAAAATTGTGGTATCTGGTAAGTAAAAAATCAGGAACAGAATTTTATGAGTTTGGCTTAGCTGATTATAAAAGACCAATGAGAATATGTGAACACATTATAATAGTTATGACAAATTTTTTAGAAAAGGTTAATGATTTAGATGATTTAAGAAATGCTTTAATCCCTAATCCTGATGACTGGATATGGAAAGAAAAAGCAGTTTATGAAGCAAGAAAGAAAGTTTGGGGGTATTAATTACCCCTAGACTAAACCTAAAATGGTGAGTAGGTTAATAAACTAATGAGATTGGAGTGATTTATGTTTATAGATGAAAATTCAAAACCAAAAGAAAAATTAAAAGCTTGGTATTTATTTACAGAAGATTTTGTTGCTGGAACTCAACATTTAACAAACGAAGAAATTGGTGTTTATATTCGGTTACTTTGTTGGAATTGGAACAAGAGGTGTCGTGGCATACCATGCGATAGTATGACACAGTATAGAATAGCAAATTGCATAACTGATACAGAAAAAAAGTCATGTGATGAAATTATCAAACAGTTTTTTATTCAGGTAAATAATCATTTTCAAAATGAACGGCAATTACAAGAATTTCTTTTTATAAATAAAAGAATAGAAGCATCAAAGTTAAATGGAAAGCTTGGTGGTAGACCAAAAAAACCTAGCCAAAACCCCCCTACCCCTACCCCTACCTCTACCACTACCATTAAACCTAAAACCAAAGGAAAGAGCAATTTCCCTTTATTTTGGGAAAAGGTAAAAAACAAAGTAAGCAAGGGAATAGCTGAAAAAAACTTTAATAATTTAGATATAGAGTGGAAAGATAAAGCAGTTGAGTTAGCAAATATGTATAATAAATATTTCGATAATGTAGAAGATAAAAAATTTGCTAAACAACCAGCTTTCTGGCTATCAGCGAGAAAATATGAAGATGAAGCACCTCAAGAAGAAAATCAACGAGTTGATATGTATGAATTACGATTAAAAGGTTTTAAAGAGTGTATTGAAAGCAAATCAATTAAAAGTTTTGTAAGCACTTCAGCTCGGCAAAATATAGGCGATGTGCAAAGGGCGATAAAAGAGGGCGAATTTACAAGAGAAGAAGCTGAACTTTATTTAGATATGAAAGGTTGGATATAATGAAAATTAAAACTCAAGGTTATGGAGACAGTATGGTTGCAACAAAATATGTTTATCAGAGGTTATATGATATTCTGAATCAGCCAGTAGATGATACAGACTATCATTTATCAAGATTTTTAGATGAATTAGCACTTAATTTTAAAGCTGATACTGGGAAAAAAATTGGAGAAAAAGCACCAATAAAGTTTGTTAATTTAAAATGAAAGGAGGGGGAAAAAGATGAAAGTTAAAAACATAGATATTAATAAGGTTATACCCTATCATAATAATCCCAGAAAAGACCAAGCAGTTGATAAAGTTGCTAGTTCGATAAACGAATTTGGCTTTCAACAACCAATTGTGGTAGATGAAAAAATGACTATAATTGTAGGTCATACAAGATTATTAGCATCAAGAAAATTAGGTTTAAAAAAAGTTCCAGTAGCGATAGCTCATTTAGACGAAAAACAAGCAAAAGCTTATCGAATTGCTGATAATAGATTAAATGAGGATAGTGCATGGGATTTTGAAATGTTAAAGATGGAACTTTCTGAGATTGATGATTTATTAGATAAAACTGGTTTTGATTCAAATGAATTAGAAAAAATACTTGAAGAACCTAAATTAGACGAAACACCTGAAATAGAATTTTCGGAAGAGATAGGTGAATCTCATAATTATGTAGTTTTATATTTTGAAAATGATATTGATTGGCTTTCAGCCCAAACGCATTTTGATTTAAAAACCGTAAGTTCAAAAAGACAAAATGGTAAAGAATGGAGTAAGGGAATTGGTCGTGTGGTCAATGGTGGAGATTATTTAACAAAATTAAGAGAAGATAATGGATAAAATTTTATTTTTTGCACCAAGTTTTAAAAGACCGACTAGTGTAATAACTCATAAATATTTGCCTTTTGTAAAATATGTAGTTGCAGAATTTGAAGCTGATAAATATTTAGAAAATAATTTAAATGTATGGGTTGTGCCAGATAAAGCTCAAGGCAACCTTTGTAGAATAAGGAATTATATATTAGATAATGCTAAAAGCAGTAAAATTATCTTGGTTGATGATGATATGAGTTTTATTGGACGTTGGTATCATCAAAAAGCAAAAAAATTATCAGGAGAAGAAGTTTTAGAATTTTGTGAACATGGGTTTATAGTAGCCGAAGATTTAAATATTAAATATTGGGGAATGAATTGTTTATCTGACAAAGGTGCTTATAGAGAATATACCCCAATAAGTTTTACAAATTATATCGGTGGACCTTTTCAAGCATTTAATAATTGCGATTTAAGATATGATGAAAGTTTACCTCTAAAAGAAGATTATGACTTAACTTTACAAGTATTAAATAAATATAGAAAAACATTAAGATTTAATGCTTATCATTATGGGGTAAAACAACACATTAACAAAGGTGGTTGTGCAGATTATAGAACAAAGAAAAAAGAAGAAGAACAATTTAAGTTATTACAAAAGAAATGGGGAAGTCATATAGTAAAAAAAGATAATAACAGTAAAGGGTGGGATTTAAACCCAGTAATTAAAGTGCCTATTCGTGGGGTGTAATGATAAGTAAAAGCATCAAAACGACTGTCCTAGCCCTCTTAAATCAAGATTATTTTAGATGTTTTTTAGAAAAAAGTAGCTTTTCAGGAAAATAATAGATAAATTCAAAATACCTAAACAAAAGGGTAAAATAGGAATGGCTAGACCAAAAAAGTATAATATTGATACAAAACAATTAACAAATTTAGCAAAATTAGGTTGCACAAATATAGAAATGGCTGATTTTTTCGGTTGTTCACCAGACTTATTAGAAAAAAGTTATTCGGAATTTCTGATAAAAGGGAGGGCAGAGCAAAAAATGAGGTTAAGACAACTTCAATGGAGGGCATGCGAAAATGGTAATGTTACAATGCTTATCTTTTTAGGAAAGAATATGCTAGGGCAACAAGACCGATTAGAAGAAAACCAATTAGAAGAACCTTTGATATGGTCTAATGATTAATGCCATTAACTCAGCCACAGACCAAAGTTATAACTTCAGGTGCAAGGTTCAGGGTGTTAGTAACTGGCAGAAGATTTGGAAAAACCTATCTGGCAATCAATGAGATAGCAAAGTTTGCATCACAACCTAACAAAAAAGTCTGGTATGTAGCACCGACTTATAGACAAGCAAAAAGTATATGCTGGACAGAATTAAAAGAAAAATTACTAAAGCATAAATGGGTAAAATCAATAAATCATAGCGATTTAACTATAACTTTAAGGAATAATTCAACAATAACATTAAGAGGAAGTGATAATGAAAATTCATTAAGGGGTGTGGGATTAAACTTTTTAGTAATAGACGAGTTTTCTGATGTAGACAAAAATGCTTGGTATGAGGTTTTAAGACCAACATTATCTGATACAAATGGTCATGCTTTATTTTGTGGAAGTCCAAGAGGTTTCGGAAACTGGTCTTATGATATGTTTAAAATGGGTGAAACAAATAGAGATTGGGAAAGTTTTAAATATACAACATTAGAGGGTGGACAAGTTCCTGATATAGAAATAGAACAAGCAAAACAAGACTTAGATTTAAGGACATTTCAACAAGAATATGAAGCGACATTTGTTAATTATTCTGGTATGATATACTATAATTTTAGTAGAGATAAAAATTTAATTGATAAGTATAATAGAAATAGTTTAGTTTTACATATAGGGCTAGATTTCAATGTTGACCCAATGTGTGCAGTTGTTTCTGTGATTGAAAATGAAAAAGTAGTAGTAATTGATGAAATACAAATATATTCTTCAAATACAAACGAGATGTGTGAAGAGATTAACAATAGATATAAAGATAAAAAAATAGTGGTTTATCCAGACCCAAGTGCAAGACAAAGAAAAACTTCTGCTGGTGGTTTAACAGATTTAGCGATTTTAAAAAATTTTGGCTTTGAAGTTAAATGCAGAAATACTGCACCTTTAGTAAGAGATAGAATTAATTCAGTAAATTCAAAATTAAAAAATGTTGCTGGAAAAAATAATTTGTTTATCCTTAACAGTTGCAAAAATGTAATTAAAAGCATAGAAAGACAAATATATAAAGAGGGAACACATATACCTGATAAAGATAGTGGATTTGACCACATGAATGATGCTTTAGGTTATTTGATAGAGTTTAATTTCCCTATCAAAAGAAATTTTACCCCAACTGCTCAAAAGAGGTGGAGCTAATGAATAAAGAACAATTACAAGAAAAACATGAATTATGGAATGCAAATATTTCAAATTGGGAGTTTTATATAAGAAGTTATTTAGGTGGGAATGATTATAAAAATGGATATTATCTTAATAGATATATATTAGAATCCCCTGAAGAATATGATGCAAGAATAAGGCATACACCATTGGATAATCATTGTAAAAATGTAGTCCAAATTTATACAAGTTTTTTGTGGAGAGTTCCACCAAGTAGAGATTATGGGGGTTTAGATAATGACCCACAATTATTATCATTTATAAAAGATGCTGATTTAGATGGTCGTTCATTTAATACTGTAATGAGAGAAGTGCAGATGAATGCAAGTATTTATGGAAATTGCTGGGTTATTGTCGATAAACCACAAACAAATGCAAAAACAAGAGCAGAAGAATTAGCACAAGATATAAGACCTTACATTTCAATTTATACCCCTGAAAATATAGTTAATTGGAATTATAAAAGAGCATCAAGTGGAAGATTTTATTTAGATTATTTAGTAGTCGTAGAAGATATAAACACAGAAAGAGCAATTATTAAAGTATTTACAGAAGAAACAATTAGCACATACGAGGTGGAAGATTACGAGAAAGAATACTCAGAGGGCGAAAGTCGATTAATGGAGGAAATACAAAATCCATTAGGGGTAATACCAGCAGTTAATGTTTATAATCTAAGGGGTAGTAAAAGACCGATAGGGATTAGTGATTTATCAGATGTTGCTTATCTTCAGCAATCTATTTACAACGATTATTCAGAAAAAGAACAATTAATTCGATTAGCAAATCACCCCAGCTTAGTTAAGACACCCAATGTTGAGGCGAGTGCTGGTGCTGGTTCAATAATTGAAATACCTGAAGATATGGATTCATCTTTAAAACCTTATATAATTCAACCAAGTGGACAAAACCTAGATGGAATAATGAAGTGCATACAAAATAAAGTAGATGCTATTGATAGAATAACCCACATGGGTTCAGTAAGAGCAACTGGTTCTCAGATAGCAAGTGGAATTGCATTACAGACGGAATTTCAATTATTAAATGCTAGATTATCGGAAAAAGCAGATTATTTGGAAAATGCTGAGGAGCATATATGGTCATTATTCGCAAAATGGATAAATAAAGAGTTTGATGGAGCAATAAACTATCCTGATACTTTTGATATAAGGGATTGGGCAAATGATATGCAATATTTACAGATGGCTAAAGCAAGTGGAGTTAAATCAGAAACTTTTAATAAAGAATTAGATAAACAAATAGCAGAAGCAGTAATAGATAATGATGATGCGATTAAAACAATAAATGATGAAATAGACAATTCAAGAACTGTAAGAGGTCAATTTCAAACAACAGAAGTGGAGGGAGAAACAGTTGAAGAAGAAGAAAGTTAGGAAAGTTCCGAAAGATAAAAAAACTAAAATCCCTAAAAAATATTTGTCAGGTTTAAAAGGTGCGAAACGAAGTAGAAGAGCAAGTTTATTAAAACAAGTAAGCTCATTGTATAAAAGTGGTGCTAAAATACCATTATCATTATTAAAAAGAAGAACGAGGGCATAATGGCGAGAAAATTTAGAAAACCTTTATCTGCATCAACATTAAAGACATTAAAAGCTAAAGCAAAAAAAACTAAATTATTTAATTTAGCAGATTTAAAAGCTTCATTTAGAAGAGGGCAAGGTGCTTTTCTGTCAGGTGGTAGCAGACCCAGAATGTCAATGAATGCTTGGGCTATGGCAAGAGTAAACAAATTAATAAGTCGTGGTAGGTCTGGCACATTTGATAAAGACATAATAAAAAGGGCATCAAAAAGGAAGAGGAAGTGATTAATCTTTATTTAATTTTATCTAAGTTTTTCAATAAGTTAGGTAATTATTTTTATATGAAGCATTGTGATTTATTAAGGAAACAAAGATGAAATTGTGTGTTAGGTGTAAAGTAAAACTTCAAAAAACAAAATTAAAAGGTATATATAAATGCCCTTTATGTAATGCAGTAATGGAAGAAGATTAATGGCTGAATATCAGGGTAAAAAAGTTAAACTCAATAAACCTTTTCGATTATCAACATCAGAATCCAAACGTAAAAAGTTTGGTGTTTATGTAAAAAATAAATCAACTGGAAGAATAAAAAAAGTTACCTTTGGTGCAAGGGGAATGAGTATTAAAAAGAATATTCCAGCTAGGCAAAAATCTTTTTTAGCAAGAATGGGTGGGGTTTTAAAAGAAGTAAAAGGGCAAAAAACATTATCACCAGCTTATTGGTCAATCAGGGCATGGAAAAAAAATTTCCCATTATAAAGAATGTCAAAAATATTAGAAAAATTAGCAGACAAACATGAAGAACGAATTATAAATGTATTGTATAAATTAGAAGAAGATGTAGTTAAAGAAGTAACAAGAGCAACAAAAGGTCAACTTGTATCACAAAGACTTGCTATTCAATTAAGACCCCAGATAAAACAAGCAATAGAAGAAAATTTTCTTAATGAAGCTGATTTAATTATTAATGATGAATATAATAAAATTGCAAAAGAAGTATTAGATACTTTTGGAAAAATGCCAATTCCAGATAAATTTAAAAATTTAACTCAAGTAGATTTAACAACAATTAATGCTTTGAAATATCAAAGTTTTGCTGGTTTTGAAGATATAGCAGAAAGATTTAGTAAAATAATTAATGATGAGGTATATCAAAGCACAATAGCTGGTAGACCTTTTGAGGATATGGTCAGCAATATACGTTCACATATCAATGGAGTTTACAAAAAGTCAAACATCAATGAAATTAATGAGTTGGTGGATTTTGTTAATGAAAATAAATTTGATAGCACAAAAAAAATTCAGGTAGAAGAAGCAGTTAGAAAGTTACATACTCAATATGCTAGTGATAGAGCTGGAAATAATTTAAGAAAATATGCTGGTCAAATAGCACATGATTCTGTAATGCAGTTTCACGGACAATTTACAGTAGCAAAAGCAAAAGAAGCTGGTTTAAATCATTTTACTTATACTGGAACTTTAGTCAGAGATAGTAGGGAATTTTGTGTCAGCATGTTAAATAAAACCCTTACAGAAAAGCAAATAAGGGATATGTGGAATACAAGAAGCTGGGGAGGTAAATCAACTGGAGACCCATTTATTGTCAGGGGTGGGTATAGATGCAGACATACTTGGATTCCAACAGACCCAGCATGGCTAGAAGAAACTGTTGATGATTTACCAACTATTGAAGAATTACCCCCACCAGTAAGTCCACCAGAGCCAAAAAAACCAGTAGTTTCGGTGGCAGATATTTCATTAGGTGCATTATTAAATAGGGGTAGCAAGGCAACAAGAAGTGCTTACGATAAAGATTTTAATTCACAATTAACAGACCAGCAAAAAGTAATCATAAATAAATTAGAAAAACCTAATATAGTTAAAAATACAAAAAAGGGAGTATATTATGCTGGAAGTCGTCAATTACAAGCTGAATTAAATGCAAAAGCCGAAGATGTAAAAAGTTTTGTAATAGCACATGAATATGGACACCATGTTGATTATGTATCTAATGATGTAAAACTAGTTGCTTGGTCGGAATCTAATCAGGGTTTTATAGATGCAATTAAAAAAGACAGAAGAAGATTTGATGGCACGAGCTATAAAGATTTAACCGGAAAAGACCCTGACGGCTATTTTGTTATTTCAAAAAAAGGTTTGGACAGTTTGCATAAAAAAATAGGAAAAAAGAAAAATGTAAAAGTATATAGTAAAATTAACCCTGAAAGATTGTTGACCGAATATGAAACAACAGTTTTACATGATGATGGTTTTAATTCATTAAGTGATATAATAGATGCTTTAGCGAGGGGACATTTTCAAAGGGCATATAATACATGGGGGCATGGCGTAAATTATTATAAAAAAAGGGGTAGTGTAGAAAAAGAAATATTTGCAAACTTATTTGGCTTAAGGCATAACAAAAAAGCTTATGCAGTAGCGAAAGATATAATACCAAATACAGTTAAAGAATTTGAAAAAAGATTAGATGAATTAGAAAAATTATAGGAGAATAAATGACATTATTAGAAAAAGAAAGATTAGATAAGCTTGAAAAAGCTAGAACACCGAGTGAGTTTTATAATTTATATCGTGAATTGTTTGGCGAGGAGTTTCCAATAGTTAATACATTAGACCCAAACGAAAAAATGGAGTTACTTATAGAAGCAATAGAAACAAATAAAGCAGTAAAAGGGTTAAAATTAGGAGTGGAAACTAATATCTAGCAATTAAAAAAAAAATTTGTTATAAAGAAACTACAATTATGGAGAATTGAATGGAAGAAAAGAAAGTCGAACAAACACCTGAAGAAAACACAGTTGTGGAAACACCAGTAGAGCCAGAAAAACCAAAAGAAAGACTTTTTACTCAAGACGAGTTAAATGAAAGAGTTGATATTAGAGTAAGAAGAGAACAATCAACTATTAATAAAAAACTAGGTGTAGAAAATTTAGAAGAAGCAATAAATTTAGTGAAAACACAAAAAGAAACTGAAGAAAAGCAAAAAATCCAGAAAGGCGAGTTTGAAGAAATTTTAAAAAATAAAACTAGCGAATGGAATAAAGAAAAAGCGACTTTGGAAAATCAACTTAAAGATATAAAAATAAATAAATCTTTATTAAGTTCAGCATCAAAAAATAAAGCAATTAATCCAGACCAAGTAGTTGAGTTATTAAATAAAAACATAAAGCTCAATGAAAGTGGTAATGTAGAAATTCTTGATAATAATGGTATCGCAAGATATAACAAGAATGGGGAGCTTTTGACAACTGACGAATTAGTTCAAGAGTTTTTGACACAGAACCCTCACTTTGTTACTGCCAGCCCATCAGGCAGTGGCTCGGTGTCAAATGTGGTAAGGGGTGAACTCAACACCAGTTTCAATATTGAGGATTTAGATATGAATAATCCGAAAGACCGAGAACGATATGCAGAATATAGAAAGCAAAGACGTTCTCAACCTTATGTGATTAATTCAAAAACTTAAATTTTGTTTTATTTATAAGGAGTTAGAAACATGGCAAATGAAACAACCAGTTCAACCATTTCGGAATTATATACCGAGATAGTTGCAGAAGCATTATTCGTTGCAAGTGAGCAATCAATAATGAGAAACCTAGTCAGAAATTATACTATTGCTGGAGGTGGCAAATCAGTTGAAGTGCCTATTTATGCAACAGTATCAGCATCAGCAGTTAGCGAAGCATCTGATTTATCAAACACTGCAGTAAACCCAAGTTCTGTTACTATAACTGCATCAGAAGTTGGTATTATGACCACTTTGACTGATTTAGCTAGAAATTCAGCATCAAGAAACGTAGCTGGTGATATAGGCAGATTATTTGGCGAGTCTATTGCAAGAAAACTAGATGCAGATTTGTCGGCTTTATTTACTGGATTTTCAACAGAAAAAGCTGGTGGAGCTGGTCAAGAACTTACTGTTCAGGATTTATTTGAAGCTTCAGCAGAACTAAGAACAAATTCAGTTCCAGCACCATATTACGGTGTATTTCACCCAAAGCAAATTTTTAATGTTAAGAAGTCATTAACAAATACTTTTGCTGGATTAAGCACAGATATTTCAAACGAAGCTATGAGAACTGGTTTTGTTGGAACTATTGCTGGAATACAAATATTTGAATCTGCAAACATCTCAGTAGATGGCTCAGATGATAGTATTGGTGCAGTTTTTGCTCAAGATGCTCTAGGTTTAGCTATGATGCAAGACCTCAAGATTGAATCTCAGAGAGATGCTTCATTAAGAGCAGATGAAATTGTAGCAACTGCCGTTTATGGAGTAAGTGAGCTACATGACAGTTATGGAGTTAAATTAACTGCTGATTCAGTAGCAAGTTAAAGCTAATGGGGTGGGAAACCACCCCTTTTATCAAGGGATATAATCATGGAAATGGTAAAACTTATAAATGCTAAGGGCGATATTATTGAAAGAATGAAAATACAATATGAGCCAAATGTAAAAATATGGGAGCAAAGAGGTTGGAAACTTTATGATGAAAAAGCTCAACCTAAAAAAGAACCAGTAAAGTCAGAACCAGTAGACAATCAAACTGTTGTTGATGAAAGCTTGAGTTCAGAATGGCAAGAAGAGAAACCAAAATCTTCAAAAAAGAAAGATAAATAATGTCCTCAACAGTTTTTAGTGTTCAAAACACACATTTACAGAAAATCCAACCAGATATATTAGGTTTTGGGATTTCAACTTTTGTTGACCAAATCCAATTTGCTGAAAATGATGTTATAAGGCGAATTAGAGAAGAATGGTGGGAAAGATATAGGCATACAGTTCGCTATAAAGATATAACGAAAGTAACGTCTGTTGAAATGACGAACAGTAAACTTACACCAGCACAATTTGAAATGGCAGTAGTTTATTTGGCATTATGGAAATATATTTATCCTCAGTTAACAAAATGGCGAGATGAAGATACTGGTGAGGGCAAAGATGCTTTTCAAGTTCAAATTGGCTTTTATAGAGATAGATATGAGGAAGAATTTCAAGCTATACTTCGTGATGGTGTAGAATATGACGAAGATGGGGGTGGTTCTGTAAGTGATAGTGAAAAAGAACCTATTCATCATTTAAGATTAGTTAGATAATGGAAGTAACTGCAAAAGTTAACACAATAGAAGTAATTAAAGAATTTAAGAGAATTACTGGAAAACAAAAGTCGGTCATTGATAAATCTTTAAAAAGAGTTTCTAATATGGCTATAATGATGATTACAAGACGGACACAAGGGGGTAATCTGCCAGATGGTAGTAAAATGCGACCTTATGCAAAACGGACTGTCAGCAGTCGAAAAAAAAGGGGTAGGCAGACGGGGTTTGTAGATTTAACTGATACTGGAAAAATGTTTAGAAGTTTAGATTTTAGAACAAGAGGAATGAAAAGCACATTATTGTTTACAAATATGGAAAGAGCAAAAATAGCATCATATCACGACACATTTGGTGTAGGTCGCAAAAGAATTAAAAGACCTTTTTTTGCAATAGGTAATAAAGAAGAAGATAGAATTAAAAAAGATTTTAATAATTTTTATTTTAATGAAATGAAAATATGAGCAAAAGAGAAAATATAGCAAGTGATATAATAACAAAGCTTGATGCAGTAACAAGTCCGATTGAGTTTAAAAAGTTAACTAGAGAGCCATTTGAAGCAGAGGAATTGGCTGATTCTCAATTTCCAGCTATGTTTATTCAATCAGGAGATGAAACAAGAGAAGTTGCAAGTATAGGTGATACTGGTTCAGGTAATTATAGAGGAACAATAGATTTTGTAATTGTTGCATTTGGTAAGGGAACAACATCAAATATAGACACAGTTAGAAACCAATTAATTGAAGTTATTGAAGAAACACTTGATACTGATGTAACAAGAAATGGAAATGCAATAGATACACAAATTATTGAAGCAAATACAGATGAGGGAACAATTTACCCTTATGGTGCAGTTAGAATAACTGTAAGAGTCTTATATGAATTTACAAGAGGGAGTGCATAATGGCAAAACAAGTAACCATGAAAAAGGGTGAAACTATTATAAAATGTTCTGAAGATTATATTGAGCATTTTGAAAATAATGGATTTACTTTGGAGGGCGATAAAATAAAAGTTGCCAAAAAAAGTGAAAAAATGGTAAAACAAGAAGATAATGAAAAGGAGGTCTAAATGGCTACACATCACGGAAAAGAGGGAGTTGTTACAATCGGTGGCACAACACTCGGAAATGCAACTGGTTTCACAATAGATACGACACATGACGTTGTAGAGGATACTGCTCTGGGAAGTTCAATGAAGTCTTATTTAGTAGGTAGAGGAACTTATACTGGCTCTATTGATATGAATTTTGATGAAACAGACTCAGGTCAAACTACTTTGGTTCAGGGTGCAGAATTAACTTTTGCTTTTTTACCAGAGGGTAATGAGTCTGGAGATAGAAAATTTTCTGGAACTGCTATTGTTACTGGAATGTCAGTAGGTGTAACACTTGATGGTGTAACAACGAGAACTGTATCTGTTCAAGGAACTGGTGGTCTTACTATCGGAACTGTTTAATAAGATTTAAACATGACAGACAATAAGATAGATTATTTTGATGGTATCAAAAACCATTTTGGAACACTTGAAACAAAAATAATAGAAGTTCCTGAATGGGATTTAGTAGGTGAAAAAGCAATTCATTGTAAACCTTTTAATATGTTAGAAAAACAAAAGATATTTAAAGGTGCTACAAATACAGAATTAACTGTTTTAATTGATGTAATTATAGAAAAAGCATTAAATAAAGACGGTGAAAAGATGTTTAATAGTTCACATATTTTATCTTTTAAAACCAAAGCTGATACAAATGTAATTGCTGAAGTTGCCACTCAAATAATGGGAACGGAAACAAATATAGAAGAGAATAAAAAAAACTAAAAAATGATGTTGAATTACATAATATCTTTGGTTTAGCTGAAAAACTTCACAAAACCGTAGCCGAAATAAGCTTAATGTCTGTTGAAGAATTTAATATGTGGATAGCATATTTTAGTTTGCAGAGTGATGAATATGAAAAACAAAGACGATTAGCAAAGGTAAGATAAGTGGCTACTAAAAATGTAAACATAGATATTATAGCTAAGGATAAAACCCAGAAAGCTATGCAATCAGCGACTAAAGGGGTAAATAATCTAAAAAACAATGTAGCCAATTCAGTTCAATCTCAACAAAAATCTTTCACGGCTTTAGGTGGCACAATTAAAACTGTTTTAGGTGGTTTAGTTGTTTTTCAAACGGCAAGGTTTGCATCTCAAATGGTGCAAATGACAAGTGCAGTAGAGGAAATGCAATCAAAGTCATCAGTTGTTTTTGGACAATTTGTAAGAAATGTAAGAGCAGAACTAGAAAAATTTGGAGATAATGTAGGTAGAAGCACACATGAATTAGAATCAATGGCATCTTCAATCCAAGATACTTTTGTTCCAATGGGGTTTGCTAGAGAAGAAGCATCAAAACTTTCAATCCAATTAACTAAATTAGCAGTAGATGTAGCATCATTTAATAATGCTAGTGATACAGAAACAATGATGGCTTTTCAAAGTGCTTTAGTAGGTAATCACGAAACAGTAAGGCGATTTGGTGTAGTTATAACTGAAGCTACTTTAAAGCAAGAATTGTTAAGAATGGGGATTAATAAAACTGCTACTGAAGTTACAAATGCAGAAAAAGTTCAAGCTAGACTTAATCTAATTATTGCTGGAACATCTGATGCTCAGGGAGATGCAGAAAGAACCTCAGATAGTTTTGCCAATTCAATGAAAGCATTAAGTTCAGAATTTCAGGAGTTTATGGTGGAAGCCGTTACACCAATGCTTCCAGCATTGTCTAAAATGGTGCAATCTTTAAAAGACTCAATAATTGAAACTAAAGAATTTTTAAGAAATATTGGTTTGTTAAGCAAATTAAACGAAGTCGTGCCAATCGTAGACCAACTTTCTAAAAGTAATGAAGAATTAAGCGAAGTTCAAAAAAAATTAGCACATGAAACAAAACTTTTAGATGCAATACAAAACATGACGTATAAAGAAAAACTTAAAGAATTTGCAAAAGCAAATGGTGAGTTTGGTGTTCAAATAATGCAAGGAGAAGAGCTTGTTAGAAAGAGAATAAAAGCATTAAAAGAAGAAATAAATATCTTAAATAAAAACAAAGAAATGATTATTTTGGAGTCTGAAGCAAGAACTTTAAATACTAATGCAATCAAAAATCAAACGGAAGCACAAAAAACTCTTAATAAAGAAAAAGAAAAAGAAAAGCTAATACAAGAGGGTTTATTGATTTCAGATGCAAGTATGGGAAAAGTGCCAGTAAATGCTCATTTAAATACTTTTTCAGAGCAAGAAAGATTAGAGGGTTTAAAAAACATAGCAAATCAAGAATTTGAAGTAGTCAAACAAAGTAATGATAATAAAATCAAAGCAATAATGGAAAACGACGAATTTCAACTGGAATTACAAAGAATCCACTCTGAGAAAAAAATAAAATTAGCTCAAGAAACTGCCAACAAACAACTTGAAATTGAAAAAAAATTAATGCAAGACAATTTTGATGCTATGAAAACTGGTCAGTTTCAAAATATGAAGTTAACAAATTTAAGTAAAGAACAAGAAAAAGATATAATGATAGAGGGTGGTAAGCAAATTCTTGAAGGAATTAAAACACAAAATAAAAAGGCATTTGCATTGAATAAAGCTTATAACATGGCAGTTGCTATTCAAAACACTGCACAAGGGGTAAGTAAAGCTTTAGCAAGTAATAACATACCTATGGCTATTTTAATAGGAGCTATGGGTGCAGTTCAAGTAGCCACGATTGCAAATACAAAATATCAAGGAAGAAGATTAGGTGGTCGTATGAATCAAGGTCAACCTTATATGGTTGGTGAAGCTGGTGCAGAATTAGTTGTTCCAGATAGACCGTCAAATGTAGTTCCTAATAGTAAATTGCCAAATGCTCAACCAGTAACAGTAAATTTTAACATTAATACTGTTGATGCGAGGGGGTTTAACGAATTATTAGTGAACAGTAGGGGAACAATAGTCAGTTTAATAAATGGTGCAGTAAATGAAAAAGGTAAAATGGCGATAATATGAGTGGAACATTACCAAACACAAACTTCAATGCTATTAATTTTAAAAGTAATCAAAAAACTTTATTTTCTGAAACAGATAGTGGTAAGTCATTTCGCAGACAAGTGCAAGGTCAGAGGTTCAGTTTTACAGTAGCTTATGCACCAATGAAAAGGTCGGAATTTGCTCCTATAATGGCATTTATAATCAAACAAAGAGCAAGAAAAGAAGATTTTACAATAACCATGCCAAGTTATTTTAATGCTCAGGGAAATGAGAGTGGCACATTGTTAGTCAATGGAGTTCACTCAGTAGCAGATACAACTATTGCTATTGATGGATTTGCAAGTGATGGAGCTGGTAGATTAAAAGCTGGGGATTTTATAAAGTTTGCACATGATAAAGTTTATATGGTTGTAGATGATGTAACAAGTTCAAGTAATGCTTCAACAGTAACTATTGAACCACCATTAAGAACGGCTTTAGCAAATAATAGTTCAGTAGCTTATGATTCTATTTCTTTCAAAGTTCATTTGACTAGTGATGTTCAGGAGTTTCAAACATCACAAAATGATGGTGATGGGAATTTATTATTTAGTTATGAGTTTGATGTTATAGAGAGTTTATAATGGCTAGAGGTTTAACAAGTGCAGTCAAAACCGAATTAGCTACTGGAAACATAGAACCAGTTCTATTGTTGGAATTAGGTTTTGCAACACCTATATATCTCACAAATGCAAGTTTTGATATAACTTCAAGTATCTCAGGAAGTTCCAGAACATATTCAGCAAATGGTCATTTAAAAAGTATAACTAATATAAATGAAACAAATAAACCAACAAAAAATTCGTTAGCAGTAAGTTTATCAGGAGTTGAACAAACTTACATTTCTGTTGCACTAGGGGAAAATATTATAAATGACAATGTCTTTATTTATAGAGGTTATTTAGATGGTAATTTAGCTTTAATATCCGACCCATTTTTGTTGTTTTATGGAACGATAGATGAATACAAAATTACGGATAATACTGCAAGTTCAAGCATAATATTAACAGTTACTTCACATTGGGGTAATTTTAGCAAAACAAGTGGAAGAGCAACGACAGATAATTCTCAACAAAGATTTTTTAGTGGTGATAAGGGTATGGAATTTTCAGCATTAACTGTAAAAGATATTAAGTGGGGTAGAGTTTGACGAGTGTGCATTTATATCAAGCAGAAAAAAAAGATATTCAAAACATTTATAAACTGTTGATAGAATTTAAAAATATTGATTTAGTCGATTCCAAATACCCAGAAGTTGATAAAAATAAAATATTATTTTTTATAAATACAATGCTGGATAAGGGAAAAATAATTTTATTAAATGATTTAGATAAAAATGAAGTTATAGGTTGTTGCATATTTCACAAATCGGAGTTTTGGTTTAGTAAAAGTGGCATGATAAAAATTCAAATTATCTATATAAAACAAGGGTTTAGAAATTTTAAGTTAGTAAAAACTATTGTGGATAGTGTTAAAAAAGTTGCTGATGGATTGCCTATTGTTTTGGGGATAACTTCAGGATTGCAAGTAGATGCAGTTTTTCAACGATTAGGTTTTGAAAATATGGGTGGAAATTGGAGATTATTATAAATGTGTGATTTTGGCGATATTTTTGAAGATATAGGCAACATTATTGAAGATGTCGTTGAAGTCGTAGTTGACGTTTTTGAAGATGTAATTGGTTGGCTTGTGCCAATGCCTGAAATTCCTGATTTTTCTGAAAATTTAGCAGAACAAAATGCAAGAGGTGTTTTAGTCAATAAATTTAATGCTAATGCACATATACCTATTGTATATGGCACAAGAAAAGTCGGTGGAAATGTAGTTTTTTTAGAAACTTCTGGAACTGATAATCAATATCTATATATGGCTATTGTTTTAAGTGAGGGCGAAATAAATGATATCACCTCAATCTTTATAAATGACAATGTTGTTACATGGTCTGGAGATATAGCTGATAATACTCAAATCACAGTTGGAAGTAGCGATGCAAATTTTTATTCAGGAAGTAGTTTAATTACTTGTGAAGCACATTTTGGGAGTGATAGTCAAAGTGCATCAAGTTTATTATCTACATTGAGTTCTTGGACTTCAAACCATAGGTTAAGAGGTTTGGCATATCTTGCTTTAAGATTTGAGTGGAATCAAGATAAATTTGGTTCATTACCAACTGTTCATGCTTTAGTGCAAGGAAAAAAAGTTTATAATCCTAATTTAGATGGCACATTAACTGGTGGAAGTGGTAGTCATAGGGCAGACACAAATTCAACTTGGGCTTATTCCGATAATCCTATTCTTCAATTATTAGATTATTTAAGAAATGAAAGATATGGAATGGGAATAGCAAACAGTTATTTTGATACAAATTTTGCTGATTGGCAGACTGGAGCTGATGTATGTGATGCAGATATTACACCGTATTCTAGTGCAAGTGCTATTGATTTGATGGATAGCCATACGGTTGTTGATACCTCAAGAAAAGCTATTGATAATGTTAAAGAGTTTGTAAGGGGTTCAAGGGCATATTTAAACTTTTCTGGTGGCATTTATAATATTTTAGTTGAAACTACTGGTTCAGCATCAATTACATTAACAGAAGATAACATTATTGGTGGCATATCTGTTACAAGTAAAAATAAAAACTCACGATATAATAGAGTGATAGTCAGTTTTACTAATCCTGATAAAAATTATCAATCTGATACTGCACAATTTCCACCAGTAGATGAAACTGGTTTATCAAGTGCAGACCAACATTCAACAATGAAAACTGCTGATGGTGGATTATTATTAGAGGGTAGGTTCGATTTTCCTATGTTTACAAGCCCATATCAAGCTCAGGAGATGGCAGAAGTTATTTTAAGGAGGTCTAGGTCAAGTTTAGACATTTCCCTCAAAACTGACGCAACTGGGTTAGATTTGGCAATAGGTGATATAGTAAATGTAACTCATGCAACACCAAGTTTTTCTGCTAAAGCATTTCGAGTTCAAGCTATGACAATAAATGCTGACCATACAATAAGTTTACAATGTTCTGAGCATCAAGATAGTTTTTATACTTTTGGAACTCAGGTAGAGGTTGCAAGTATTCCAAATACAACTTTACCAAATCCATTTGTGGTTCAAGCACCAGCATCAGTAACTTTATCAGACCAATTAATTGAGTATAATGATGGAACAGTTATAGTAGCATTGGATATATCTATTGGAGCAAGTCCTGATAATTTTATAGATTTTTACCAAGTAGAATATAAACTAAGCTCGGATTCTAATTTTATCATTTATGCTCAGGGTTCAGGATTAAATCATAGAGTTTTAAATGTAATCGACCAATCAACTTATGATGTCAGAGTTAAAGCAGTAAATACGGCTGGAGTTTCTTCAACTTATGTATCTGCTCAAAGAAAAATAGTGGGAGCTATTGCACCACCATCTGATGTTACAGATTTCTCAGCTAATGTTGCTGGACAAGAAGTTCATTTGTCATGGGAAGCAGTAACGGATTTAGATTTGGCTTATTATAATTTAAGATTTTCAGAAAATACAGATGGAACTGCAGATTGGCAAAACTCGGTGGCATTGGTGGAAAAAATATCCAGACCAGCAACATCAATATCTGTTCCATCAAGGCAAGGAACTTATTTAATAAAAGCAGTTGATAAGTTGGGAAACTTTAGCTCAAATGCGACTGCTATTATATCAAATGTTACAAGTGTTTTAAATTTTAATGCTATTACAAGCCAATCAGAACACCCGACTTTTAGTGGAACAAAAACAAATGTGGTTGTGTTAGATGATGCTTTAGAGTTAGATTCCTCAGAATTATTTGATTCAGCTAGTGGAAATTTTGATGCAGAAACCACGAGGTTTTTTGATAGTGGAGTAGCAAATGCTGATTTTGTATCAACTGGAAATTATGAGTTTGCAAATGTAATTGATATTGGTGCTAAACATACTGCGAGAATAACTGCATCATTAACTCAATCGTCAGATAATCCAGATGATTTATTTGATGCAAAAAGTGGAGATTTTGATGATGCAAGTTCTAATTTTGATGGCGATACACCAGCGAATTGTAATGCTCATTTAGAGATAGCTACAAGTGATGATAATAGCACATATACAGATTTTAGAGGGTTTGTGATAGGGGAATATGAAGCAAGATACTTTAAATTTAGGGTTGTTTTAATTTCAAGAGATAATGCTTCAACACCAGTTGTTTCACAAGTTACAGTTTCGATAGATATGCAAGATAGAATTTTTAGTGGGAATGATATAGTTTCAGGAACAAGCACAAAGTCAATTACATTTACAAAACCATTTAAAACTGTAAACTATGCAGTTGGTGTAACTGGTCAGGGAATGGCTACTGGAGATTATTTCACAGTAAGTAATAAAGCAACGACTGGTTTTGATGTAGCATTTTTTAATAGTTCAAATGCTGGAGTTTCAAAAACTTTCGATTTTATTGCAAAAGGATTTTAAAAGGAGTATAAAAAACTATGGCACAACATGATATGAATATAGCAAACCAATCATTTCCTAGTTTTAGAAGTGATTTAAATAATGCTCTCACGGCATTAAATACAATGCACTCTGGCACATCACGACCTAGTGGTGCGACAACTGGAACAATGTGGTTAGATACAACTAATTCTGGCAGTAATTCGTTAACTATGAAATTTTTTGATGGCTCTGATGATATTGATTTTGCAGTAATAAACACATCTGCAAATACAGTAAATTTTACAGATAGTGCCACTGATATGGTTGGTGATACAACACCTCAGCTTGGGGGAGATTTAGACACAAATAGTAATAATATACAATTTGATGATGCACATGGAATAAATGATGATAGTGGTAATGAATTTATTATTTTTCAAAAAACATCTTCTGCAGTAAATCAATTTGATATAACAAACTCTGCTACTGGGAATCCACCAAAGTTATCTGCAACTGGTGGCGATAGTAATATTGATTTAGATTTAGAAGCTAAGGGAACTGGTCATGTAACTGTAAGGGGAAACACCAATGCTGGTGCTATTCAATTTAATTGTGAATCAAACTCGCATGGTCAAATTGTAAAATCACAACCACATTCTGCTGGTGTAACAAATGAATTACTTTTACCAGACGGAGCAAACTCAACATTGGTTTCTTTAGTATCTACTGGCACTTTGTCAAATAAAGTAAGTATACCAAAAACGGAAACTGCTACTATTTCAACAAGTAAAACCTTAGATTTTGATACAAACCAAAACTTTATTCTTACTTTAGGTTCAGGAACAAATACTTTGGCACAACCTAGCACAGAAGCTGGGAATGAAGGGCAGAGTGGCATAATAGTATTTATCCAGCCATCTAGCAGTAGTGCTGGAACGGTGAGTTTACATGGTGATTATGAAACCGTAGGTGGTGGGGGTTTAACTTTATCAAGCACAAATTCGGCTTATGATGTCGTGCCTTATCTAATAAAAGCTGATAATTCAATCTTACTTGGCACACCACAGTTGGCTTTCAGCTAATGGTAGCAAATGAAAAATGGTTTGGTGGTGGTAGTGGCGATTTTTACGAACACGAATTAAATTATTCTCTTTCAACTAATGGTGGAGAGTATTTAAGTCGTGCAGAATTAGGTAATAAAAAATTATGGACATTATCAGTTTGGATAAAAACAAGAGGAAAAACATTTTTTGGAGAATTATGGTCAAATGCTGGAAGTGGTCATGCTGGAGGTGCAGATATAGAATACATAGGTTTAAGTGATGGCATAATATATCATTATCAAAATATAAATGGTTCAGTTCAATTTAATTGTCAGACAAGAAATAGAATAAGAGATAATATGAACTGGACACATCTTGTAATTGTAAAAGATACTGCACAAAGCACATCAAGCGATAGACTAAAATATTATGTTAATGGAACACAAGTAACAGAATTTTCAAGTGCAAGTTATCCAAGCCAAGATAATAATAGTGGATATATAAATAGTGGTCAGACAGAAGTTTTATTTCATGAAGCTTCAAGATGGCGATATCCGACTTATATGTATGTTTCAGAATTTCATTTTTCAGATGGCTATGCTTATGCACCAACAGAGTTTGGCGAACTGAAAGAGGGTGTGTGGATACCCAAAGAGGTCAGTATAAATTACGGAACAACTGGGTGGCATTTAGATTTTGCAGATTCAAGTAATGTAGGAAATGATGTTTCTGGAAATAATAATGATTGGTCTAGTAGTGGTTTCTCTGCTCATGATAGAAAAATAGATAATCCAACAAATAATTTTGCAACTTTAAATGAGCATTTAACTCAATATCAAACTACAAGTTTCAATGATGGAAGTTTAACTTGCACTGGGAGTGGTAGTTCTGGTTCTGCAACTTATAGAGTTGGAACTGCGACAATGGCTTGTCATACTAAAACATATTTTGAAGTGAGAATAGCAAGTAAATCTGGAAATGGTAGAAATGGAAGTGGCTTGTTAAGTGAAAATACTGCTATTGATACTTATGGTTCTTTATCTACTGCTATGACTGGAGTTCAAGTAAGTCAGCCACATGGAACAAACCAAATAAGACAAGAAGATGCAACTGTGTCAACAAGTGGTGAAGTGGCAGATACTGGTGATATAGTTCAATGGGCATTTGACCCTGATTCAGGCAAAGTTTGGCATGGTGTTAATAATACATGGTCACTTAGTGGAGACCCTGCAAATGGAAACAATCCATCTGTTACTTTAACTACTGATGAATTTATGTTACCAGCTTATCATCTTCAAGCAAGTTCTGATTCATTAAACTTTAATTTTGGTCAAAACCCTAGCTTTAGTGGTAATTTAACTGGGGGAGATATAGGAACTGAAACTGATGAAAACGGATTTGGCTTGTTCAAGTATGCCGTGCCGTCTGGGTTTTTGGCTTTGTGTTCTCGGAATATTCCCTCACCAGATATCAGCCCAGATAAGTCAGATAAGGCAAATGATTTTTTTGAACCAACTTTATATACTTCTGATAATATTGGTGCAAGTGGCACACAAAATGTAACAAATGTAAATTTTCAACCAGATTTAGTATGGCTTAAAAACAGAGATAGTGGAAGCACAACAAATACTTTGTTTGATTCTAGTCGTGGAACTGGCAAACATATTTCAAGTGATGCAAATAGTGCTGAAGTTGGTTCAAATTCACAGTATGGTTATTTATCAGCATTTAATTCAAATGGCTTTACTTTAACTGGTGGCTCAACAAATGCAAATTATGTAAATCAAAGCACTGATAAATATGTAGCTTGGAATTGGAAAGCAAATGGAGGTTCAACCACCACAAATGACGCAAGTTATTCAGGAGTAGGAACAATAGATTCCACTTATCAAGCTAATACAAGTGCTGGGTTTAGCATAGTCCAATATGTAGGAACTGGCTCTGCTGGAACAATAGCACATGGTTTATCATCTGCACCTCAAGTTGTATTAATAAAAAATAGAACAGATGCAAGAGAGTTTGTTTTTGGTCATATTGGACAAACTTTTGCTGGTCAAACATATTTATCTACTGGAGGAGCTTATGGTGCAAATACTGGTTCATTTAATGGAACTGCACCAACTTCAACAGTTGTTAGTGTAGGTGGCGACCAAACAACAAATGAAAGTGGCGATAATATGATTATGTATTGTTGGCACTCTGTTTATGGTTTTAGTCGCATGGGAAGTTATGAGGGTAACGGAAATTCAACAACGGGAACATTTGTATATACCGGATTTTCGCCAAGTCTAGTTGTAACAAAACAAGTTAGTGGGGGAAATTTTTATGTAAATGATTCAGCTCGTTCAACTTATAATCCCACAAACACATCTGCTGGAAATTTATATTGGGATTTAGCTAATGCAGAAAGTGGAAATGGTATGGACTTTTTATCAAATGGTTTTTTAATAAGAAATTCAGATAGTTCACAAAATACAAATAATTCTGCTTATGTATATATGGCATGGGCTTTGTTGCCTTTCAAATTTAGTAATGGGAGAACATAATGGTTTGGAAACATGATGGAAAAGAAATTGCAGTAGGCAGTTCATTTGTAGACAAAAACGGATTTAAACACCCTAGTAATTGGGAAAGCTCTTGGTCTGCAAAAGACAAGAAAGATTGGGGTTTAGTCTGGGAAAATGATGCAGAAAGTTTTGATAAAAGATTTTATAATGGCAGAGATGCAAAAGGTAAATTAATTGAAAAAAGCTTAAATGATGTTGATGTAACTGATGAAAAAGGGAATAAAGTTAAGGACTCAGATGGAGTGCAGTTGGTCAATGAGGGATTAAAAACAAAATATATAAGAGAAACAAAAGAAATGTGCAATAATTTTCTCGAAAAAACCGACTGGTATGTAGTTAGAAAAGCAGAGGGTGGTAGTGATATTCCAAGTGAGATAACAACTGAAAGAAATAATTTGCGAAATTCTTGTAAAACAATAGAAGACAAAATAAATGCTTGTAAAAGTTTATCAGATTTTAAAAAATTATTTGATGCACCAACAAAAGACGGAGTAATAAGTGGTGATGCACCAATAAACGATTGGGGTGATTAATATTGATTGACCCAGTTTCAGCATTTGGACTAATAACTTCGGCTCATGCTACGATTAAAAAATGTGTTGAAATGGGAAGAGATTTAAACTCAGCTCAATCTGCAATTCAAAAATATGCTCAGGGCGAAGCTGAACTGGGTTTTGCTAAAGAGAAAAAAAGAAAAAGCATTTTTGGTGGCATAATGGATAGTGCCATAGATAAACACCTAAAAGAAGAAGAGCAAAGAAGATTAAAAGATGAATTGAGGTCTATATTTCAATTATATGGCTCACCAGGTCAATGGGAAAGACTTCAGGCAACTATTGCAAGGGCAAGGGCTGAACATAAAAAAGCATTAGAAGAAAGACAAAGACAAAGAGATATAATTATAAAAACATTAGTTGTATTAATAACTGTATCAATAGGATTTGTGGCTTTGTTTTATTTTGCTAAATATTTGAAAGGTTATTAGAAATGCCAAAACAAAAAAAATTCCAGAAAGATAGTGTGTTTTCGGATTATGATACTGATGGTGATGGAGTTGTTTCTGATGAAGAATTGAGTCAAGTAAAAGAAATAAAAGAAACGGAAACAAAACTTAGGAAAAATTTAGCACAATTAAGAATGGCTAGATATACATTGATAGGTATGGGTGTTTTTACAGTAGCTATGTTTATTGTGCCTATTGAAAGGGTCAATGCTTTAAGTGATATATCAAATTTATTTTATATATCTGGTGCTGGAATAGTGGGAACTTATATGGGAACTTCAGCTTATATGCAGAAAAACGGAAAATGAAGATATGTTTTGTGTTGATGTGCTTGATGGGTGGTGTTCCTGAGAAATTAGGCAAAATGTATTTGTCAAATATGAATAACTGTTTATATTTTAAAAAATTCCTAGATGGTCAGGTTCTTCATTATAAAAATCAAGATGGAAGAATGGAAAGCAGAAAATATGAATGTATATGCAAATTGACAAAAGTTCCTGAAGCTACAAGATTATATTGATTTTTAAATTCATTAATTTATATTTATAAAGTGGTGCAAATTCACCATTGTTTTGATGATAAATGGTGTGTTGATTTGTTTTCAGCACACCTTTTAAGAGGTTTAGATGGCTAAAATAGAACCAAAAACTACAAAAGAGCATATTGTAAATATTTATAATAAGATAGAACAGATAGAAACTAATCATATTTATCATTTACAAAAAGATGTAAAAAAGCTTAATTATATATTAATGACCATTGGTTTTATGGTGGCAAGTCAATTTATAGCTATGATATTAAGGATAATAGGTTGATGGATTTAGAAGCATTAAAAGAGCATATCAAAGCCGAAGAGGGTGTAAAATATGAAATTTATAATGACCATTTGGGTTATAAAACTTTTGGTATAGGTCGTTTATGTAAATCAACAGACCCTGAAAATGATATGGAAGTGGGAACAGAAGTTTCAAAAGAAAGAGTTGATGAATGTTTTGCAGAAGATTTAGAGGTGGCTTTAGCTGATGCAGACACATTTTGTCAGGATATGGATATAGATGAAAATGCAAAAGAATGTATTGTCCACATGGTCTTTCAATTAGGATTACCAAGATTAAATAAATTTGTTAAGTTAAAACAAGCACTTAAAGAAAATAATATTGAAGAAGCTATGGTGCAGATGAAAGACAGTAGATGGTATAATCAAACAAAAAATAGAGCTGAAAGATTAATTGAAAAAATGGGGAAGAGTATATGATACAAGCTCTAATTGCACCAGCGACAAAACTATTAGGCAAGTTTATTGAGGACAAAGACACTAAAAACAAACTAGCCCACGAAATATCAACAATGGCAGAAAAACACGCCCAAGCATTAGCATTAGAGCAAATAAAGGTAAATCAGGAAGAAGCTAAAGGTAATTGGTTTCAAAGCTCGTGGAGACCTCTTATTGGCTGGATTTGTGGGATTTCTTTAATGATAAATTATGCTATATCGCCAATATGTGCTGGATTTGGCATAGTTATACCACAAGCTGATATGTCGGTAATGATGCCATTAATGTTTGGTATGTTAGGAATTTCAGGAATGAGGTCTTATGACAAAGCGAAAAAAACAGACACAAAAAAATAAAACAAAACCAGAGGAGGTAGGTATGAGATACCACTTAATTAAAGGTTGGGAGAATTTTCAGAGGTTGAGGGCATGGGTGCAGATAGTGATTGCATCTGTAATTTTAATAGGTATTCATCAACTAATATTGCATTAAGGAGAAAGTAAAATGCCATATCATTACGGAAAAGGTTCGCATTCTAAGGGAATGAAGAAAAAAGGAAAAAAGAAAAAAAATAAAATGAAGATGCGAAAGAAGAAGTAATTGGTTAAAGTATCATCAATTAAAGGTTTTACTAAAAATCTTTCTACTAGGCAACAAAAGACAATGAACCGTCATGCAAGGCATCATTCATTAAAACACATGAAAGAAATGGCGAAAGATTTAAAAAAAGGTAGAACGTTTGCACAAGCTCATGCAAGTGCTATGCGAAAAGTAGGGAAATGAGTGGATTTACAACTTCAACAACTATCTCTGAATTAATAGGTAAAAAACCAATAAAAAAGAAAAAAAGGTCAAAAAGACGATATAAAACTAAAAATAATCGTGTTTTAAGAGCCACTCAGACTGTTTTAAAGATTTAAAGGTATATTTACCCCCCCTGAAACAAAACCCCAGATAATAAGGTCTGGGGTTAAGTTTAATGAGTTATTATTATTACAAACATTTAATTTAACGGAGGAGTAAAATTAAATACCTAAAGATTATGCCAAAAGTAAAATAAAAAAACAACAACTAAGATGCTTTAATTTTCGGAATATGTTTTTTAACAATATTTTCAACTTGTTTTAAGCATTCATTAATAGAACCTTTGACTATAAAATGTGGAGTATTAAGAGATTTAGACTGAATGTGCCAGATTTTTTGAGAGTCGGAAAGTCTACCTTTTACAGTTTTAAGTTCGATATATAAAATATTACCATCAGGATATTCAATAATAAAATCAGGAACACCAGCTCTAAAACCCATTTTTTTTAGTTTTACATGAAAACCAATAGATTTTTTGCCCTCGTTTGCAACATGAAAATGACGAAATTTATATATATACGACAGATAATTTAATAAATTGTTACAAGCTATTTGAATATCAGCTTCTTTTATCATAGGGGGAAACCTTTCGATAACCCCCTATTTATGCACATTATTGGAGAATGTGCCATAATATTTTACCAAAATTGTATATTTAAAACAAATGTATTTGACTAATGTGAAAAATTAAATTAATAATAAAGAACCTAGAGTTTTTTCTAGGTTTAGTAATAATAATAATAAGGAGATAATAATGGATAAAATATTAAAAGATAAATTAAGAATTGGTTTTAAAAATAATACTTTTGAAACTATGACTGGTTGGAATAACAACTATGAGATTGAAACAACATTAAGTAAACGAGTAAATTTGTTTATTGTTCAGAGTTCAAAAAATGGAGCAAGACCAAAAGTTTTTAAGACTTTTGATAGTGCTTTAAATATGTTTTTAAACAATGTAAATCCAGATATTGCTATTGAGCTTACCTTTTTTGATAGCTGGAGAACTTGTTTTTTATCCACTTTAGATTTTTTTGATAAAGAGGACATTACAATTAATTTAAAATCTTTTTTAAAAATATAATAGGGGGAAATAATGACTAGTGTTTATTCAATAGGTAGTGGCAGACAAAACAAAATGTTCTGCCTTTATCATACTTTCATGGAGTATAGGTCTTATGGCTCTTTTGAAAGAACTCATCATGTAGCTAATCTTTCAACTGATTATCAAAAAGCAGTAACCAAAGCTAAATCAATATTTAAGAAATATGATGACAATAATTCAAAACTTGTCATTAACCAAGAATGGGAACTTAATGAGATTAAAAGAGACGGCACATCAGAGCAAAAAAATATTTATCAATTTGAGCCAATTAAATGTGAGGAAGAAAAACAAGTATTTCCATTATCTCAAAAGGTTGGAGTTAAAGGCGATAAAATTCATTTAAATTTAGGTGTAACTGATGCTTTTAGTTTTAAAGGTAGGTTTGGTTATTGTAGATGTGTTAAGTTTGTTGATAGTAAACATAATGAATATATTACTTTTAGCACATCAAATTTCATTCGCTCTTTAAATGTAGGCAATACAGTTTTTTGCGAAGCTACAATAAAATTTCATAAAGCAGACTATGACGAAGATAATAATAATATATGGATAACAAATTTAAATAATATTAAGGGGGATAAATAATGATATTATTAACAAAAAAGATAAGAGAAAAACTTATCAAAAATCATCGTGAGCAAACTAATAAGAAAGTATCTTATCAAAAATTCAAAGCAGAGGTTAAATTATTTAACCCTTGTGGCATAGGCACTTGGTATTTATCAGAGCTAAATCCTGATACAAATGTGGCTTTTGGATTATGTGAGTTGCATGAAAAAGAGTTTGGATATGTTTCCATTGATGAATTAGAGGAAATAGAATTGCCATTTTTTCTTAAAATAGAAAGAGATTTATATTTCCAGCCAACACATTTTAGCGATTTAATGCAATCAAGGGGAGTAGTGTAATGTATAAAGAAAAAATGGAAAGACAATTAAATACTATTTGGCAAACTTGGTTGGTTGCTGAAGAAACAAAAAACAGATTATCTTTTGAATATGATGCAAAGTTTCTAACTCAATATAATGCCGACTATAATACAGAAATGTTTTTAAGTGAATATCAGAACAAACTAACAGAAAGGCAAAAACAGTTTGCTCAACATCTATTAGAAACATTTGTAGAGATACAAAACCATGACAATATACCAGATTTAGATGGTGCTAGTTATCTATATAAAAAGGGAGCAAAGTAATGAATAAAAGTATTAAACCATTTAAGGACATAATACGATTTGACCTTATTACAGAAGAAAAGATAACTCATTATTTCAAAATATATTTTGTGGATAATAGTATCGGACTTTTTAATAATGAATTTACTTTAATCAAGACAATCAGGGGGACAATATAATTTATGGATAATAAAAAAATAATAAAGCATATTCTAAATGCAACACCAAAGAAATATACATTTTGGAACACAGATATAGGTTTCAAATTGTTCGGAATTTTCTTTTTACTAATACTATTAATCTTTTTAACAGGGTGCAGTAGCACACCAATAGTAGATAGCAGAGGAAAATCATCTGCGAATATCAAAGGCGATATGAACAGATACCATGATGATTATTTTACTTGTAAAAGTCTAGTCGAAGAACAAACGAGTGGAGTTTGGAATGCTGGAAAATTACTTTATAATAGTCTAAGATGGAGAGTGTTATGGCTTTCACCCAAATTAGATACTAGGACAGATTATCTAAATAATTGCCTAGAGGGTAGAGGTTACAATGTCATTAACAAATAATAATAAGGAGTAAAAAATGACACAAGGAGTAGTAAAAGCAATAGAAGATAAGAGTGAAGATGGAAACCCTAATTATTCTATTGATTTAATTGATGGAACAAGACTTTATTTAAGAGGAAAAGTTTTAAATCCAATGCCAAACCCACAAGATAAAATTAGTTATGATATTATGAATATCAAAACTTCTGCTAGTGGTAATCAATACACGAACATAAAAGAATTGGTTGTGTTGAATAATAATGCAGAACCATCACCAGCGACTTCGTTTAATAAATTTGATAATTCTTATAAGGATAAATTAATTTATGTAACTGGCATAGTAGGTCGTGCTATGGGAAGTGGTAATTTTTCTGAAGAAAAAATTGATGTAATTACTGAAAGAGCAGTTGCATCTTTTAATAAACATTTAGGAAAATGAAAGATTATAAAAAATTATTTTCTAAATATTGGGGATATTGTGAAAGCGATATCCCTATTTGCTGGGGTTGTCATAAAGAACCAGCAGTAGATATCCACCATCTAATACCAAAAGGTATGGGTGGGGTAAAAAATAACAGATTAAATAGAATTGATAATCTTTTTCCAGTTTGTAGGTCGTGCCATACGATTGCACATAGAAATAAATCTATAAATGAAAAATGGAAAAATGTTTTAAAAGAAAAAATGATATTAAAAGGTGCTGGATATGACTTTTAATTGGTATGACAAATGGCTAGAAGATTTAAAAAAAGAACACAATAATCTTTATAATCTTTTTATAGATTTAAAAAAAAATAATCTTAAAAAATTTGATGAAATTATGAACGATATTTATTTAGTAAATGAAAAAAAAATTCCATACGAACAAATTTTAGCTGGTCGGAAACAATTAAAACCAATTCAAGCAAAACCTAATAATTTACAAGGAGAGTTTGATTTATGATAGGAAAAGAATTGACGGATAAAGCATTAGAAATAATTAATGCTAGAGGTAAAAATTATGGCGATATAAAGGCAAATCATCAGGATATAGCTAAAGGGTGGGAAGTTATCCTTAACACCTCTGTATCAGGAGAAAAAGTGGCTTTATGTATGGATTGGGTTAAAACAGTTAGACTTTTAAGTGATAAACAACATTTAGATAGTGTGGTTGATAAAGTGGGCTACGCAATTACTTATTATGAAAATATAAAGGGGAGTAAAAAATGACATGGAATACAGCACGGCATTATAAAGATTGGTATGTTATTACAGGAATATATTTTCCTAAAGAATATTGCGAATTTGTAAAAGAGAATT
>CETC01158497.1_pt1 | contig 32033 bp, 39 predicted proteins | sample 326911 | NCBI WGS metagenome assembly CETC01 (sample SAMEA2622694, study PRJEB7988) | marine metagenome | isolation source: saline water (ENVO:00002010), including | reverse complement strand
CTTGGTTGGAAGTCGATCAGTTCTCACGTTACTGATCTCCCCGAAGCACAAGCCGCCGCCTATGGCATTGCAGACAACAGAACTGCAGAGTTAGGGCAATGGGAAGTCGATGCACTGAAGAAGGTGGTCGATGAACTCGCAGACGACTTGACTATTGCAGACATTGGTTTCACTCAAGATCAGTTGGAAGCCGTGGTGCCATTGCCCGAGTTTGATCCGGTAATGCCCGACCCCGTGCTTGCAGATGATCGAGCGGAAACCATTGTGGTAGTCATTGCAGACGACCGACTCGTTGAAGATGTCCGCGAAGCAATCGAAGAAACGATTGAGTGCAGCACTTGGGGAGACAGCGTATTTCTTCGTAGTAAGAAGTAGCCGTGCTCAACCCCGTACTGATCTCATACCACTACCTGCGCAAAAGCAAACCGCTCTGCTGCGTGTTCGATGAGATGCGCAAAAGGAACGTGACTGAACTCATGGTTGATTCAGGTGCGTTCTCTGCAAAGCACATTGGAGCGGAGATAGATCTCAACACCTACAACGACTTTGCTCAAAGGTGTGAAGATACTGGGCCGGTGTGGAATTGGGTAATGCTCGATGTCATCGGAGACTCAGATCAGACACTCAAGAACTTAGACATCACAGTTAGCAGAGGCCTTCAACCAATGCCTGTGCTGACTGCTGACATGAGTTTGGACAGAGCAAAGGACTTGTGCGACATCAATCGAAGCATGTGCGTTGCTGGAGGCACTGACAGGTATCCCGGTTGGAAGCCAACGCTCATGCGAAGATACTGGGATGCTTACGAAGCAACCGATAGAAAAGGTCTGTTGCATGGCCTTGGGTTCGTCAACTACCCGGAGTCGTTTCAGTGCCCATTGACATCGTGCGACTCGACTGCCTTCATCAACGGCCAGCGGTTTGGTTCGGTTCACACCTACAACGCTAGTCGTGGGTGGGGCAGCGCGTATCAGTGGTCCGAGGTTGTAAAGAAAGGCAGTGCCGGGTTGCCAATCGAACTTGCTGAGTTCGTCAAGCGATGCGGAGTTCGTGACTTCTCGGACAGGCAATACATCATGGCTCCGGGCAAAGACAAGGGCGGGTCAGGTGGTGCGTTCAATACTCTGTCTTGCACTTGGGCGTACATGATGACTGCCCAAGCCGCTCGGCGGCACGGCTTGCTGATATTCTTGGCCGCTTCCAATGCGGTGCCTTTGGTGTCGATGGCTGTGCTGAGTAAGTTAGGTGCGACCGATGGCTCGTTCTTCCCGTATGAGGAATGCCAAAAGGAAGTCGCAAGGTTGAGTTCTGCTTTGAAGCGCGACGCAAAGTCGGGCGCGGTTGCACTCGTTGATTGTATGGAGGAAGGTTGTGCGCGCATTAGTAATCGTCACCTTGCAAGTAGAGGGGTTCCACCAGTGGCCACAAGCCTGCGACCCAGTCGAGTTCTTGGCTACCAACCACAGGCATCTGTTCCACATTCGCGGTGAGTTTCCAGTCACGCATGGAGACAGAGAACTTGAGATCATTCAAGTGAAGCGTTGGGTAGTTGAAACCATATCGCACTACTTCGGAACGCCTGCAAGGTTTGATTCGATGTCTTGCGAACATATCTGCGAGTGGCTACTGGAGAAGTTCCCGGCAGCGTCTGCATTCGAAGTATTAGAGGACGGGGAGAATGGTGGTCGAGTTGAGCGTTGAACATCCCGCAGGCCTAACTAGAGCCGTCGCCTTTACCGGAGTTGAGTGCGAAGGTGAAGTGATGTTCGGTAAGCAGACGTTGTTTCTTCGTGGCGAACCCGACCTGTGCGACTTGGTACTCGACGGCATTGAGCAAGTGTTCTTGACTGAGGCATTCAACGATTGGGAGTGGTTCAGTCGAGTTCTTGTGAAGGAGTGTCGAGATCGGACCATCCCGATCACAGTGGGCAGGCATTCCGAAGACGCGGCAGAGTTCTTGAAGTCACCACATGCAGGCCATGCGAGGATGATCGTTCGGTTCTTTGATTGCGACTGGCATTCGTTGTTGCGACCAATGGATGAAGTAAGCGTGGGCGTTGTCTATGACATGCGAACATGGAAGGTGGCTGATGGAGTGGTGACGTTGCCGGAACAGTATGTAGGAGATAGGCAGGCGTGACCATTCACTACCTCCCGCTTGAGCCATTGGCTCAACGCTACACCGCTCAGATGTATGACCGAGTCGTGTACGCCTTGCAAGAAACAGGTCGCAACTACAGTGTGATCGAAGGCGGCAAGTCGTATGAGACGATCAGGCATGGCGAATGGCTTGATACTGTCGGCACTTGTCATTGGCGGCTTGCTCAACTGCAGGCCACCTTGTCTCAACTCGGCAGCACGATTCTCGAAGGCGACACCTTGTTGCTTGGTGACGTATGGTTCCCCGGCATTGAAGCAATCAAGCAAGTTGCAGAGTTGCGAGGCATGACTCTCAACATTGCCGGTTGGCACTATGCGGGTTGCTTTGATACTCATGACTTGTTATCCAAGCGGCTGTCGTCTTGGGGGCCGAAGTGGGAACAGGCGTTAGTCGAAGGCATCCTTGACGGCATCGCCTTTGGTAGTTCGTACCACCAAGCGTTCGTGAACAGGCATTGCTGTCTGCCTTATGTCTCTGGGGCTTATGGCCTTGTCTGGTTCCACGATGCACTGACTCCTCATCGTACTAACGAGCGAGCAGACCGAACGTCTGTAGTGTTCAATCATCGGTGGGCATCTGAAAAGCGATGGCAAGAGTTCAGATACTTGTCTCTTGCTCATCAAGACAAGGCAGACTTCTACTACAGCACGAATGGGGAAGTGCCGAGGATGGTTGCAGAGCAATGCGTTACTGCAGGCATTCAGATCAAAAAGCATACGTCTAAGGAACGGTACTACGATTGGCTTGCTCGGCAACACGTTGTCTGGTCCGGTGCAGACCAAGAGACGTTCGGCTATGCGTTCATGGAAGCCATCGCTCTTGGGTTACAAGTCGTTGCTCCCAACCGTGTTGCCTACCCGTGCCACTTTGAAAGGCTCGACATTGATCCCGCAGCGTACCTGTACGGTGCAGACGATCCTTGCGGTGAGCGTATGTTGGTGCAAGCAATTACTGATGGCATACCGATTATCCCTGAAGAAGTCGCATCGCAGTACCATGACTCGGTAGACCGTTTCTTGGATGACGTGCTGATGTGGGAGGACATAGGATGAAGATCGAAAAGAAGTACCACTTCTACGCTGCTCACAGAAATCAGAACTTGACTGGTAAGTGCAGCAGCCTGCACGGGCACCGATACGGAGTTACCGTAGTCATCGAGGCTCCAAGGACTCGTGCGGGTGTCACCATGTTGTTCGCAGACATCGACATCAAGGCAGGTTCAGTGTTGCAGGCGTATGACCACGCGGCGATCATCGACAGAAGGGACGAGGTGTGGTCAGTGATAATGAAGCAGACTGACCATGAAGGCATGCCAATGCGATGCGTGGTACTCGATTGTGAGTCATCGGCGGAGAACTTGGCAGGCGTGTTGTTCGATGAGATGCTGGAGGCGGGCTTGCCAATAGTGGAGTTGCGATTGCAAGAAACCGACTCTGCAACAGTGATCTACACCTTGGAGGATCGCAATGAGCAAGAGTGATAAGAACTACACCGTGAATGAAGTGTTCTACTCGATGCAAGGTGAAGGCGTTCGTGCAGGAACGATGAACGTCTTTCTCCGATTCACTGGTTGCAACTTGCAGTGTTCTGAAGAAGCAGGCCCCAAGAGCCCCGGCGGGTTTGATTGCGACACCGAGTTCACTTCGGGTAGACGCATGAGTGCGGCACAGGTGATTGACTTCTGCGACGAGACAATGGTTGCAGGTGGGTTCAAAGAATCGAAGCACGGCAACCAAAAGTCAGTGATCTTCACCGGAGGCGAGCCGGCACTGCAACTTGACCCATCGTTAGTGCAGGCGTTCAAGGATCGTGGTTACTACACCTGCATTGAAACGAATGGCAGTAAGGACGTATCGGGGTTGGGGCTTGATTGGATTACCGTCTCGCCCAAAGTGGCAGAACATGCAGTGAGGCAGATGGAAGCCGATGAAGTCAAGTACGTTCGCGGGTATGGGCAAGCGTTGCCTAAACCAACATGCAAGGCAGACCATCAACTGATCTCGCCTGCATTCGATGGGGTGACATTGCGAGTCGATGGAGTAGACCAAGATCAGAGGTCGCTTGAATGGTGCGTGGGCCTCATTCGTGAAGATCCTCGGTGGAGGTTGTCAGTGCAGTTGCACAAGGTGTGGAAAGTAAGATGAGTGGCGAAGCAGGCATTCGTGAGTTGTTGATCGAGTTGGGGCAAGACCCCGACCGTGAAGGATTGATTGATACGCCCAAGCGTGTAGTCAAAGCCATGAAGGAGATGACCTCTGGCTATGACATGGACCCGGCAGAGATACTGTGCAGGCAGTTCGAAGGCGATGGGTACGAGGACTTGGTCATTGTTCGTGGCATTCGGTTTTCTTCAATGTGCGAGCATCACCTGCTTCCGTTCATTGGAACTGCATCGGTTGCCTATCTCCCCAAGAAACGTGTAGTAGGGTTGTCTAAACTCCCGCGACTCGTAGAATGCTATGCGAGGCGATTGCAACTCCAAGAACGCATGACCAATCAGATTGGCATGGCAGTGTGGAACCACCTAGACCCTCAAGGTGCTGGTGTTCATGTTCAAGCAACTCATCAGTGCATGGCTTGTCGAGGCGTTCGACAGCCCGATGCCGACATGGTGACGACTATGGTTATTGGGGCAATGAAGGATGACCCCAGCCTCAAGTCGGAGTTCATCTCTGCGGTGCAGAACTATTGAACAGCCCGTGCTGAGGAACAGTATTGGAACAGTATGACTGACGATGGCAAAGACAAGGCACCTTGGCTGGAGCAATACCGGTTCAAGAAAGGGCAGTCGGGCAATCCCGGCGGTCGCCCAAAGGGCATGTCCATCGAAGCAGAAATGAGAAAGCGATTGTCCGATGGCGAGTCGGGCGAACGCATCGTGGAATCACTCATCAATGTCGCATTGACTCAAGCACTCAGTGGCGACTTCAGATTCTGGAACTCAATCATCGAGCGCATGGACGGCAAGGTTGCTGATCGCATCGCTGGGCCAGATGGTGGAGGTTTGACTGTCGTGCTTGAGAAGTTCGGGGCAAAGGATGACGACGACGGTAAAGCACCAACTGCTACCTAAGCAGTACGACTTCGTGTGCTCGTCAGCACGCGAGGTACTCTACTCTGGAGCATACGCTGCGGGCAAGACGAGAGCATTGTGCTATCGACTGGTCGCCCGCGCTCAAGTCCCCGGCTCTCGTGAAGGCCTTTGCCGTAAGCATCTGGTGACGTTGAAGGCATCAACACTTCGCAGTCTGCTCGAGCCAGACGGCAACGCACCGCCCGTGCTGCCTCCGGGTACTTACGATCACAACAAGTCAGAGAAGTGCATTCGCATCAAAGGCGGTGGCGAGATCGTTTACTTCGGCTTGGACGATCCGCAGAAGATCGGTTCCTACAACCTCACAGGATGCGCAATAGACGAGGCAGTCGAACTGACGCTCGACGACTGGCAGATGCTCATGGGCCGCATTCGCTTGGACGTAGGCGTTCCCAACTCGCTGTACGGTGTCTGCAACCCCGGCCAGCCGTCGCATTGGCTTGCGGAACGGTTTGGTCTTGCACTCGATTACAAGGCAAAGGATGGGTGCGAGTGCATTCACACCAGAACCACTGACAACTGCTTCTTGCCTCAAGACTACGTTGACTCATTGACGACGCTCACGGGCGTTGCCTATAGGCGGTTCGTTGAAGGTCAGTGGTGTGCAAGCGATGGCATGGTGTACGACCGATGGGATCGAATGACTCACGTTGCCGAGCGAGATGAAGATCAGCAGAGGTACATCGTGGGAGTCGATGCGGGGTATCGCAATCCTGCAGTGTTGTTGTTGGTTGGGGTAGACAGAGATGATCGGTTGCACGTTGAACGAGAGTGGTACAAGACCCAGCAACTTGAAGTCGCGGTCATTGAAAAGACAGTGGAGTGGCATGAACGATTCAAGCCAGATGTCTTCGTTGTCGATCCTTCGGCGCTGTCGTTGATCGAAGGCATGCGTGCTGAAGGGTTGCATGTTGAGTCTGCCAAGAACGCAGTCTTCGATGGCATCCAAGCGGTGCAGCAACGATTGCGAACAGAAGACGGTGTGGGTGCGTTGCTTACGGTTGACCCAAGGTGCGAGAATGCAATTCGTGAGTTCGAGTCGTATGAGTGGCAATCCGGCAAACAGGCCTCTGCTGATAAACCTAGGAAAGAGAATGACCACGCAATGGATGCTTTGCGGTATAGTGTTGTGCATGTTGACGGGTTGGGTAGCGGTGTGACCTTGGACGTCTTCGACAGCAAGAGCGGTGAGTTCCTTCAAGAGTTGGACTTGGCGTTCGGTGGGGATGATGACTGATGGGTGTCTTTGACTTGTTCAGACGTAAGGACGTTTCTTCGGAATCGTTGCAAGGGTTTCACGCAGCAAGTGTCAATGTGCCACAGACATCACCTTTGGGTCGGCGGCCGCACATGCGAGACCTTGCCGCTCGCTACGGCATGCTCGTTCACCGATGCGTTGCCATCAACGCACAGACAGCCGCAAGCATCACACCGCGTCTGTTCGCTATTGGCAACGCAAGCACACTGACTAAGGCAAAGGGACTGAACCCCAAACCTATCAGCGATGAAACTAAGGCTTACATGCGGGGGCAGATGTCTTGCTCGCCCAGTGCAAGTGTGCTTCGCAAGATCAAAGGCAACACCGAGAATGTTGTCGAACTAGAGTCGCACCCGTTCTTAGACTTGCTTGAAGATGTCAACGATCAAACCGAAGGCGTCGCATTCCGTGAGTCGTTCTACTCCGACTTGCAGATCTTTGGTCGCAACTTCACTTTGCTTGTGCGAGACAATTCAAAGCAGCCGACTTCAATGTGGCGACTGTTGCCTCAGATAATGAACATCGTTCCCGGCAAGGAGCAGTTCATCAGTCATTATGAGTACGGCGATGGTGCAGATAAGATTCATTACTCCGCAGAAGATGTCTTTTGGGTTCACCTGTATGACCCGTCAGATCCTTACGGAGGAGTCGGGCCGCTTGAGGCTTGGCTGCAAACTGTTGACTCGCAATTCGCCAATGCCGCATTCATTGACAACATGTACCGCAAAGGTGGAGCACCCGACTACGTTCTGATGGCAAAGGGCGGCATGTCAACTGAACAGAAACGATCTTTCCGCGCGGAGTTTCGCAGGCTGTTCGGTCGCATGGTCAATAGGCAAGACACGATTGCGATTATGTCGGGCGATGCAGACCTCAAGCCATTGCAGCGACCGCCGCGTGAATTGCAGACTGTAGAGCAAGAGCAATACACCATCGAAGCGTTGGCAATGGCATTCGGTGTTCCGAAGTCGTTGCTTACCACTGATGATGTCAACCTTGCCAATGCTCGGGAAGGTTCAATCACGCACGCCCGCAACACCATCCTGCCTATGCTGCGAAGGTTTGAAGATGCAGTGAATCAACGACTGTTGCCGCTGTGGTCTGATCGACTCTTTCTCATGCACGACAACCCAGTGCGTGAAGATCGAGAAATCAGAATCCACGAGCGAGCAAGTCAGTTGGGTGCGGGGTACACGGTCAACGAGATTCGACTTGCAGATGACATGGAACCGCTCGACGATCCGAGTGCAGACACTCCGATGATCGCAAGCAACCTCATCCCGTTGGGCGCACCACAGGTTGACGAGCAACAACAAGAAGTGCTTGACGAAGCCACCAAGACGTATAGTTGGAGTGATTACCACACTTCCGACTGCGGGTGCGGTGATTGCGAAACTAAAGACTTCGAACCGACGGCGGGCGAAGATTACCGAACGTCATTCGCTAACGGCGTGCAAGGTGTCTTGGCACAGATGATCGACGAAGTGATCGAAGCATTGCCTGCAAGCAAGAGCGCAGTTGATCGTATGACTAAAGCGTCTGCGTCTTCTTTTGCAATGGCTGGCACGTTCACTGATGTCATCAACATCCCAATGGCACAGTCAGAACTAGAGGCTATCGGCTTGAAAGAAATTGGTGCGGCAATGGGAAAGGCTGGCAATGAGGCTGTTCGTGAGATACAGTCGTCCATTGAAGGTGTACCCAAGTTCGACATCCAAGACGAGAACGTCCGAGACGTACTTCGCAAGTCAACACTGCGAATGGCAAAGGACGTTTCTGTAGTTGCTCAACGTGATATTCGAGAGCGGATTGCTAAGGAGATGGATCACAAGGATGGGTGGTCTATCGACTCGATTAGCGAGAAACTTACGAACATGCGCAAGAACCGTCCCGGAACATGGTCGGCCAATCGTGCGAAGTTGGTTGCACGAACGGAAACAGCAATCGCGCAGAATGAAGGATCGCTGCAAGGTTGGAAGCAGACCGGTGTGGTCAAAGGCAAGAAGTTCTTTGCGTCCTACGACGCTTGCGAGATCTGCAAGAAGGTAGCGAGAGAAGCAGCAGAGGTTCCTTTCCACGCACTCGACGCAAACTTTGCTGGGGATGAGATCAAGTACGAAGATGCGTCGGGGCAAGACAAGGTGTTCAAGAACACTTACCGTCCTCTGCAAACTCCACCCGTGCATCCGAACTGCACTTGCAGCATGAAGGCAGTAACCTACTCGATGAGTGAACTTGCTGATCGAGCGGCGGCGGCATACAGCGAATGAAGTACGAAACCAAAGTGAGCGCGCCTTTCCAGTTCTTGTATGTCAAGTTGGTTCGCAATGGCAACGCGGTTGTGCATTGCAAGATCAACAAGAGCAACGCGCCTTCGCCTCAACAGCAAGTGGAGTTGCTCAAGCAACAGTTCGGTGAGTCCATCAAAGTTCGATGGACAGCCGAAGATCATGTGGACGTTGAATTGCTATGACTCTTGAAACCAAGACCGTGCCCGAAGTGCAAGACCTGCCCATCGTCGATGGAGCATGGGATGGCGATGCAGCAAGAGAGCGATTGCGTGACTGGGCAACAGATGGCGACACTGTTGACTGGAGCAAGTACGCATTGGGCTTTGCTTACTTCGATCAATCAAACCCGGAGGTCTTCGGGTCATACAAGTTGCCCCATCACGATGTCAAGGATGGGGAGTTGGTAACAAGCAAGCAAGGTGTCTTTGCTGCGATGGGTGCGCTCCTTGGAGCGAGAGGTGGAGTAGACATGCCAACAGATGAGAAGGTTGAAGCGTACAACCACTTGGCGGATCACTACGAGCAGATGGGCGACGAGGCTCCAGAGATGGACGGGTACGGCGACTATGACGATGACAAGAAAGAGGTGAAGGCGTACTCGACTACTGTTGAGATGAAAGCCGACGAACCTCGCACTGTCATCGCAAAGATCAGCACAACGTCAGTCGACCGAGATGGCGATGTCGTCTTGCCGAGTGGATTGAAGTTGCAGGAGTATCGCAAGAACCCCGTGGTGCTTCTCAATCACAACAACGGCTCACTGCCTATTGGCAAAGCATTGAAGGTCGAACGTACTAGCGATGCAGTTATCGCTAAGGTGCAGTTTGCAGAACGACCAAAAGAACATCCTGTAACTGCAGAGTGGATACCGGACACTGTCTACTCATTGTTCAAGCAAGGCATACTGCGTGCCTTCTCGGTTGGTTTCGTCCCGCTCGATATGCGAGATGCCACCGACAAGGATCGCAAGAAGTACGGCGACTACGCTCGTCGTGTTATAACGCAATGGAACCTGCTCGAGTTTAGCGTCGTGCCAGTACCGGCTAACCAAGACGCGCTCGTGACGCAGGTTGCTAAGTCGTCGAGTTTCTTGAGGGAGGCATGGTGCCTTCCAACAACCAAACAGAAATTGGTTGTAGCTCGACCGGCTGTATTCAAGATCGGTGACTCTACAACGACGCGAGACGTGCGGCCGCTTATCGTGGGCCGGCAAGAAGCAAGTACGTTCGGTTGCCACACTAACTCTGGAGGATCAGAGTCATGACTTGGGAAACCCTTGTCAAGCATCTGCGTTCTGAAGGTTACGAAGGCGAAGAAACGCTCGAGGCTGTTGCAAAGCATCTCGACGATCAAGGCCTCGATACTGAGAACATCGCAGACGCAGAAGGCAACGAAGTTGCCATCAAGACGTTGTGGGACGGGCGTGCCCGTGACCGCATGGACATCGGCTCAACGCAGTTGGCTGAAGAAAACGCATCGCTTCGTGAGCAACTCGCTTCGAAGGAAGTAGAGGACGAACTCGTGGGACGCAAGACCGCAGTAGTCAAGAACGTGCGTGATCGTTCTGAGGACGACACGACCAACGGCTTTAGTGGCATTGGTGAGTTCGCAAAGGCAGTACGCAACGCTTCAATGCGCGGCGGCTCTGTCGATGACCGACTCAACAAGGCAACGCTCAGTTCTTATGCGAACGAAGGAGTCGGCACAGACGGCGGCTACTTGGTTCCGCAAGAATACGCTGACAAGATCTACGAGAACGTCTGGGCGGAAGATGGTCTCTTGACCATGACCGACCAACTCACGATTGCTCGTAACTCAATGACCTTCGTCCGCGACGAAACTACTCCTTGGGGTAGTGCGGGTGTTCAGACGTATTGGACCGAAGAAGCGACTGCGATCACGCAAAGCAAGCCTCAACTCAAGTACGACACAATGCGTCTCAGCAAGTTGGCTGCGCTTGTGCCTTGCTCCGATGAGTTGCTTAGCGATGCCAATGCAGTCGAGTCGTTGATTGCAAGCCGTGCTGGTGCAGCACTTCGGTACGAGATTGAAGACACGATTCTTCACGGTACTGGTGCGGGTCAGCCACTGGGCATTGTGAACGCGGGATGCACGATTGAGCAGGCCAAGAAGTCTGGTCAGTCTGCAGACACCATCGTCATCGAGAACATTCTCAACATGTATTCTCGAATGATGCACCGCCCCGGCGGCGCGCCCGTGTGGATTACCAACGCAGATTGCCTGCCTCAGTTGTTCAACCTTTCGATGAACAACAACCCGGTGTACCTGCCCAACATGCAGTTGGCAGATGCGCCTTACGGCACACTGTTCGGTCGTCCGCTCATCATCAGTCAGCACGCCAACACGCTTGGCGACAAGGGCGACTTCATGTTCGCAGACCTGTCTCAGTACGTCACCGTGCTGAAGGCTGGCGGCGTGCAGGCTGCTCGTTCCATGCACCTGTGGTTCGACCAAGAGGTCGAGGCGTTCCGCTTCAGCATGCGCATCGCAGGTCAGCCTTGGATGGCATCTGCTGTCGATTCAGACAACAGTGCTGCTGACGTTTCACCATTCGTCGTGCTCGCAGAGCGCGCCTGATAGTCAGGAGGAAAGCAGATGACTACTTTGAACACACTTGCTTCTGAACGTGCTGCAGTTGTCGCAGTCGTGGACCCCGATGCCAACTCGGCAGCGGCGTACACTTCGGGCTACGTCAGCATGTCCACTTTTCGTCAGGTCATGGCAGTTGTGCAAACCGGCATTCTCGGTTCTTCAGCAACTGTCGACTTCAAACTCGTGCAGGCGACTGACTCGTCTGGCACAAGTTCGAAGGACATTACCGGCAAGGCCGTCACTCAGTTGGTGAAAGCATCCAACGACGATGACCAAGCCATCATCAACTGTAGCAGTGACGAACTCGATGTCGCCAACGGCTTCGACTACGTTGCGATGGTGATGACTGTCGGTACGGCAACAAGCGATTGCTCTGCGATCATGCTTGGATTGCAGCCGCGTTACGCTCCGGCGAACGACAATGATCTTGCCTCAGTGGTGGAGATCGTTTCCTGATCGGTGGTTCGGTTTGGCTTCGGGGGTAAGGGGCGGGTCTGTCTTTGACGGCCCGCCCCGACCCCGAGCGTGGGGATACAGATGGCACTTACAAGTTCGCAACTTTCAGACTTGGTCGCAAAGACGAAGCAGTACCTGCGAGTAACAGATGACGATGCTTCGTTGCTGTCTGACGCATTCACTGTCTACCACGATGAAAGCGACAGTGGCACTGCAGCAACTGTTGGAGTATCCGGGTCAACACTCACTTTGATTGTTACCGGTGGAGCCAATGCGGGAACGTACACCGTTGACTTGTCCGCTGCTGCTTATGACACCATGACTGAAGTGGTTGATCGCATCAACGCTTTGGACAAGGGGTTCGTTGCAGACTTGGTTGGCGAAGCAGATGCGTTGAGCGCAACACTGCGGCCAATGAACACCGTGTCTTGCTTTGGGTTCGGCAACATGCAGACCGCCACTCACACGGACAACTCGACTATTGAGTTGATCGTGCAAGAATGCTTCGATGCAGTCGAGAACGCTTGCGGTCGTCAGTTCTTTTCCGCGACTTATGACGAGCGGATCTTCACCAACGGTCAGCGAACCCTCATGCTTGACCAACCGGACGTTCAGCGAGTCACGTTTCTTGGGCTGGACACCTACGATGCCTTTCGACTTTCGTACTCCGGTTCCGCATCGACTGCGACTGTTGAAGTAACGGACACGATGCTTAGGCTTGTCGAACGTACAGGCAACACTGACACCGATACCACCTACACCTTTAGCAGTTCTGACTTCGACACCAATGGCGAATTGGTTACAACGATTGACGCGCTGTCTGGTTGGTCCGCGACGTTGCTCAAAGATGGCCCCAGCAAGTTCTTGATTCGTCGGCCTGCGATGGCAGTCAAGACCGTCTTGGGCACTCAAGACTTTACTTGCGAAGCATGGGAGCAAACCGACCAAGACTACGATCTCGACTATGAGGCCGGCGTGGTGAGTTTGACTTGCAAGGCCCCTTATGGGATTGCCCGTGTGATCTATGTTGCGGGGCTTGACACTTTGCCAACTCCGGTTGAACGCGAAGTGCTGCGACTTACCAAAGCATCCTACGAGATGCTGTCAATGAACACCACGCTCTCAAGGATGAAGTTGGGGGACTACGAGATCGGGATGACTAGCATTAGCGTTCGCAATGCGTTGGACGCTTTTGAAGTTGCACAGCGATTGACTAGGTACATGCGTTTCTTGCCATGAGTGTTGAGTCGTTGTTCAATTCGCGGGCTACGCTGAAAAGCCGAACTCAGACCTTCGATGCCTTTGGGGGCATCAAAGAATCGTTCCCGGATGGGGGGGTGCAGTTCAACTGTCGCATTCAACCAAGCAATGCAGACGAGAAGAACCTGTACGACCGTGAAGGTGTAACTATCACTGCAAAGGCATACGTTTCTCCGCGTCTCGATGCGACGATAACTGACCGCGTTTCCTTTGGGAGTCGCACTTTCATCGTGCGTGGTGTTGTCAACGTAGACGAAGCAGATGTCTACAAGATCCTTTACCTCGAGGAGCAAAAGTAATGCCAGCACCGGTAGCAGGAATCATGACTGCAGCGGCGAGGTTTGGCGGGAGAATGCTCGGCTTGAGTGCGAAGGCTGCAACTCAACGAGATGCGAAAGGCCGGTTCGTAAAAGGTCCGGTCAAGGCAAAGGTCAGAACGACGTTGCACGCCAAAGCCTTCGTGAAGTTCATGTCTGAAGGCATGGAACTTGCACTCGACAAGATCGGCACTGACATGGCCGAAGACATCAAAGAGAGTATTGAGATTCGTGCGCCTCGACCCCGCGATGCGGGAGGCAGGTTCGTGGCAAAGAAGTACGGTCGTGGATCAATCCCACCGGCTCCTCCGCATTACCGAGAAGGCACGTTGTTCAGGTCGATCAAGCACCAAGTGGTTTACCAGCAAGGCGGCACGACTGACAACTTGGTTCTTCGCGTTGGTTCGGATAACGTCAAGTATTCACTGCCCTTGGAGAAAGGCACCAAAGGCGGGTCGCTAAAGGCTCGACCTTACATCCAACCTGTGCTGAATGAATGGGCGCAGTCTGGTAGAATCCTCAAAGAAATGAAGACGTTCTACAAGGAATGGATGAACAAAGTGCCTCCGGCGTTGAAGTAATGGCAATATCTCTCGTTCCAGTTATCGAAGGCCTCTATAGCCACCTTACCGGAGACAGCACGTTCAACTCCGCGATTGGTGGTAGTGCAAGCAGTGCAGGCAAACTGTACTACGGCCTTGCCCCCAAAGACACTTCTTTCCCGTTCGTTGCTTACACCGTGACTCGTAACCGCGATGAGATGCCCGTACTTTCAGAAGCCTCGTATGCGGTAACGGTTCAGTTCGTTATAGTAGAGTCTCGTGAGGCTGGCCCGCGTGCCTGCATGGACATCAACGATAAACTCAGACTTCGACTCGACAGGCAGACGTTCGCCATAACGGGTCTAACTATGTTGGCCGCCGCGCTAGAGGTAGAGCGCGGTCCTGTCGATGACGACGAGGCCTACGTTCAAACTGTTGACTACCTCATTCGCGGCTTTGCCGCATCTTGAAGGAGGGCTGACCTATGGCAGTCATTTCCGGTATTGGCGGCGGCGTGACCTACGCTAGTGGTTACGTTGCGAATGTTCGTAGTTGGAACATCAGTCTGACTGCTGACAGTCTTGAGACAACTAAACTTGATGCAACCAATAGTTGGCGTACTCGCATCCAAGGCCTCAAGTCTTGGTCTGGCTCGTACTCTTGCTACGTTGACGGCACGGCGGTTGCAACTCTTGACGATGGAGTCGGCAATGCGCCAGCATCTGCACTGTTCCGCTTCAATGAGTCTGGTGGTAGTGCAAAGCGACTTGAAGGCACAATTATTGTGACTGATATGTCGATCACGAACACGACAGACAGTGCAACAGAAGTCGAGTACACGTTCGAAGGCTCGGGCGAACTTTCAATCGCTACCTCTTGATCTATCTAGTAAGGAGTCGGCCTGATGGCAGACAACAAGGCACGCAAGGTCAAGGCTTCTTTGGGAGAGGCCCGCGAATCGGAAACGGCTAGCGGGACTTCTTCCAAAGAAACCATTGTGATGGTGAGATACACTCGCACTTCACAAACCAACAAGGATGGTGGTTGGGTACTTGAGGTATCAGGTACTGCGACTGTCAATGGCAAAGATCGTGAGTTGAAGTTGAGCAAGATGTCTCACGACAACTACGAATCACTTACTCAATCTGTCTACGCTTGGGTGAAGACAGAAAACCTACAGTCACCTATCAAGGTGTCTTTCAAAAAGTCAGTCGCTGGCTAGGAAGGTGATCCCCCGATGTCACTCCATAAAGCAATCGCTCCACCTATCGAAGTAAAGATTGGCAATGAAACGAGACTTCGGTTTCGTCGCATTGGCTTAGACGTATGGGCTGAGTTTTGCGACCACGTTGTAACTCGAAGGACTGCGAGCATTCACAACTTGTCCGTTGGCGACAGAGAAAAGGCGACCCTCTACCAGCAACTTGTTGGCAAAGGCGTGGACATGGATGACATGCTCACGGAAGCCTCAACGATGGATGGGATGACTTGGTTGTTGTGCAGATGTTGCATCGACAAGGACATGGATGACGCGACGCTCATGCAAGTGATTCCTTTGCGAGACATCGCTGGTATCTTTGGGCAGATTGCTGATATGTCCGAGTCTGATGTTGAAGGCGCAGGCGAAGGAGATGGTTCGGGAAACCAATGAAGCGTGCAGAGGACTGGTGCCAACTGATCGGTGCTATGTGCGCAGTGTTCGGGTTCACTTACCAAGAGGTAGTTGGCATGACGCTTGGTCAAGTAATGAGGTACGGGAAAGTGTTGCCTGACATACTGCCTTTGCGCAATCCAATGGCAGCAGGTGATGACACCGACAAGAAACTTACGGGTGACGCAGCAATTGCTGCAGTAAGAATGTGGCAAGGTAAGTAATGGCTCAAGGACCGAAGATTGCTGAAGCGCATGTTGACATCTCCGCAGACCTCACCCAACTGCGTGAAGATGTAAAGCAGATCAACGCAGAACTGCAGAAGATCAAGCCAGCAGGCATTGGCAAGATCGCTGCAGGTGCTGCCCTTGCCGGTGGCGCGCTGATGCTGCTCAAAGGCATCTTCGGCATTATCACCGGTGCCATTCGCATGTTCGTGAAGTTGGTCAAGACAGTCTTGGTCACTGCGTTCAAGATTCTTGCTGCGATTGTGAAAGGTGTCTTCAAGGCAATAACCGCAGTTGTCAAAGGCGTGATAGCGCTTATCAAGAAGACAGTCACTTTCATTCAAAGTTCTATTCGGGTCTCTGCAGACTTCGGCCAGTCAATGGCTCGGGTTGCAGCCTTGACAGGCACTAAAGGCACTGAGGCCTTTGAAGGGTTGCGGAAGACTGCACTCCAGTTGGGTCGAACAACTGAGTTCACTGCAACTCAAGCAGCAGATGCAATGGGTAACTTTGCTATGGCCGGTTTCAAAACCGACCAGATCCTGCAAGCCATTGGTCCCACTCTTGACTTTGCATCGGCCAACATGCTTGACCTTGGCACTGCCTCAGACATTGCCGCTCGCGTCATGGGAGCAATGCAACTCAGTGCATCTGAAACTCGTCGTGTGATGGACGCGCTGACTGTCGGTGCGACCAAGACGAACCAGAATGTGATTGATCTTGGCGAAGCGTTCAAGAACGCAGGCTCTGCTGCGGGTTCAGCGAATGCTTCCTTCGAGATGACAACTGCTGCACTGATGGCAATGGCCGATCAAGGCCAGCGAGGTTCTGAGGCCGGCTCTGCACTCAAGCAGGTGTTCCTCAAACTTGGCACCAAGAATGTCAGTAGGTTGTTCAATCAACTCAACATTCCTCTTGCTGACGCTACTGGCAACTTCAGACAACTGCCCGATCTCATTGACGACATGAACGTGGCATTCCAGAGTACGGATGAGATCACGAAACTCACCATGCTCATTGAGGCATTCGGTACTCGGGCTGGTCCGGGCATGGTCAAGTTGCTGAACGCAGGCGGAAACGCATTGCGTGACTACTTGGGTCTCATCAAGAAGAACACCGGTGCTGCAGCCGACATTGCTGCAATTCAACGAGACACGGTCGCCACAAGTTTCAAGTTGGTGCAGTCTGCTGTTGAAGGTCTAAGGATCGCAGTGGGTGACGTCTTCGGGCCATTCATCATGGCAAGAAACAAGCGGGTCGCAAAGTTCCTCGAAGGAGTGACTAAGGCAGTCGTTTCTTGGACACCGGTAATTCAAGAGAAGATCAAAGAACTATTCGATTGGGTTCGAAACGAGTCAAGGCAGTGGATCACTGACCTTATTGCAGAGTTCCTTATCTTCAAGGCAGACTTCTTGGCGACATGGGGTGCCATCAAGCAAACCTTGTCATCGCTATTCGCTGGAGGAGGCGACTTCTTCAAAGACGTAATCGGTCTTGACTTCATGGACGGCAAGAACAAGATGCGTGACTTTGGGGTCTTTGTGATCTCTGTCCTTACTGAGATTGAAGGTGTGATTGACCGCATCGTCATTCTCATTGCCTCCTTGTTCGCTACTGTTGCTGACAATGCTGCGATGATTGCAAACTTCTTGGGTTCTGTCGCGGACGTAATGAACCCCTTTGCTGGCAGGCACAAGAAGCAAAGAGCGCAAGACAACATCGAGAACTTCATCAAGAACACGCTGCCCAATATGGGTGCAAGTTTCATGCAGAATGTGTCGGGCGGGTTTGCACGACTCGGCCAAACCAACATCAATCCTTCTACTGGACGAGTCGATGAGTTGCCCGGCCAAGGTCCGTTAGGCTTCACTCCCGGCTCGATATTGCAGCGAAAGACAGACCGTATCGCTGCGCTAGATGCCTTGCGCAAAGAAGCAATGGAAGCCTCTGGAGTCACTCAAGAGTCCGCAGATAAAGATGCAGCAGATACAGTTGCCGACTGGATGAATCTCTTTGGACAAGCAACGGCCTTGCGAGCGCCTCAGACCCTTGGCGAACTGGGGGATATGTTCAAAGGAGCATTGGGAGAACTCAAGGCCGGTGCGCTTGGTATGACTGACCAATTCCTTGGTGAAGGTAAAACCGAAGAACTTGGGAAGGCGATTGCCAAAGGTGTGCAAGAAATAATGTTCGGTCCGAGTATTGAAGATCGAATCGAAGAAGCAAGGGCAAGGTTGGAGAAAAGGAAAGAACAGCAAACCGGACTTCCCATGCCCACTATGGGTAGTATTGCGACTGTCTTTGGCGCAATGAAGATGGGAGTTACGCCCGAGCAACGATTGCTGCAAACAATCGCAACTGCTGCAACTGCGACTGCAGAGAATACCAAGAAGACCGAAAAGAACACTGCTGAAGTGAAGAACCAAACCGTCGGCGGCCACACTCATAACTACCTAACCTAAGAGGCAAAGATGGCAGAGGTACTACAAGAACTTATCGGGGGGCAACAATTCTCCTACGGGTGCAACACTTCAACCGGCAGCCGCAGGTTTCTTCTCTACGAAGATGACACTTCAGTATCTTTCCCATTGGGTAGGGCACTCAACTACCTCAAGCAAAACCTAGACATTGGGATGGGTTGGGAAGGTGTCCCCGGCTGGACAGTTACTGACGTTACCGTTCAGTCCAGTTCTGAAAGATCAGAGGCATACGAGATCACGGCCAACTATCGGTTTGGTGTTGCTTGCGACACCGCGCCTTGGATGATTGGGTGCGTCTCAACCAATGTGTCTGCAAGAACCGAGATGCTCGACATGTACCGAGCAAACCCAAAGACCATTGCACAAGTTGCTCCAAGGGAAGATGGCAACGAAGGCACAGACATCGGGGGCAACTCAATGGACGTAGGCGGAGAGGCCGCGTCATACTTGCTCCCGTTGCTTGACTTGCAAGTTGTCGAGAACGCAACCTCGCCTCCAAACCACATTGTCTTGGCTTCCTACATTGGATGCCGCAACAAGTTCCAATGGGGCAACGGTGCGCCTCCCGGATCGCTCGTATATCGCGGCACTTCAAGCAACCTCAATGGCGGCATCTACACGTTGACGCACAACTTCACTCTTGACTTGGATCTGCATCATGCAAGACAAGTCGCAGTCAACAATGCAGACGGGGAAGCAATGGTTGCGTCAGCCAACATCGCAACTCAAACCGGTGATGGCAAGAATGCAATCATCGCAAAAGGATGCTCCGAACATGTAGTGTGGGTGCAGCCATTCGATTGCTTGCTTGACTTTGACTTGATTCCTTTCTCAGACTGCTGGCCGACTTCGCCATACTCCAACTTGGATCACATGTGGCCGAACGGTATGTCTACACCGGCCTCTATCTACGGATGACCAATGGCTAACTACCCACAGATCTCTGAAGGACTGGGCAAACTCACTCCTGCCTTGTGGGCGCGCCTAATGAAAGGCCTGAAGGACTTTGAAGACTTCACGGCCAACAATAACGCGATGCGAGTTCGGGACCGCAAAGGTCGCAGGGGCAAGCGAGGCGGTGTTTCCGCATCGAACTTGGTGCGAGTAAAGAACACGGGCAGCAATCAGATTCTCCAGTACGAAGCGTGCGTGGTTCAGACGAACTACATCACTCTCGACGATCAACTCGATGCTTGTGAAAGTTGCAGTGGGTCTACGGTTTGCGACTTTGGCGAATGCGGAGTGTGGCCCGGAGGCGGCGATGAAGGCAAAGGCTACTCGGATGTCTATGACATGCTGCGGTCGTCACCAGACCTTACTGTCGAAGTCAAAGACGCACGCTCAACAAGCACGCTCAAACCCAAGCCCGGCGCACTGCTAGACGTTCTTGTTGCAGCGGGTGACATTGGTGCTGGTGAAGAAGGCTTCTGCTACTTGTCTGGCTTGCACTACGCTTGGATATGGGACCCAAGAGGAATCACCAACTGCCCTATCTCTCCCACGACGAACGGCTCACTTCGGCAACATGAGTTTCTCTACGCCGACCTGCCCGATATCCCGATGGGGTACAAGGATGGCTACGGCCCTGACCAATGGACAGACAGTGCAAGCATCTACACGGGAGTGCCGGAAGATCCGTTTCTCACTGGCGGCGGATTGGTGCCGTATGACTACACGTTTGACGGGGATGGTTCAGCAGGAAGTTATATCACGGGCAATGGAGTCAGCGGGTATGACGTGTACTTGCCCTTGATCGCAAGGCCGCAAGGCAGGTACCGCATTCACTGGATCGACACGACCGACAAGGTGTATCAGAACACTTCAGACGGAGCGGCCGGAACGCAGAAGGATTGGTGGTTGGCTGACTGGGCTTGCAACATCACAGGTGCAGGCGAGCACGGCGAGCCAGAAGGACACGCAACAGGATACGATTCTAGGATTCGCATGGCGCTCGTTGAACGACTCCCGCATTGGGAAACCCCTACCGTGATGGCACAAGTCACAAGGCACACACAAGCACTCAAGAGCGGCCAATATCAAGACCTTCAGTATTGGTACCAGTGGCGATACCTTGTCAGCGGAACTTGGAACGATGAGTCTGCCAACTACTTCAACTACTGGCAACTTGCTGAGTATGGGTATGGGATCAACATGCCCGAACTTCACAACTGCCTCTGCACCAATTCCACTTGCAGCAACTGCGGGATAGACCCAGACGATCCGCCTGCGTCAGATGACTTCAATGACTTCGCTGGCGGCATCAACATCAGCAAGTTGAACGACTGCTTTGGCATTGGTGGTTGGGAGTTGGTTCCTGCAGCGGGGTATAACGACCAAAGCAATGGCATCGGCAAGATGTCTTTCGTCAATATGCGGCTCGGCATGGATGAGAATGGAAACCAGATGCCGTCGTTCTCGATTCAGAACGGTGTGCAAAGTATCTGCGTCGTGAGTCCCGGCTAGTCATGTACCCTTACAAGTGCTGCTGCTGCGGTGGATGCAATTGCTGGTCATTGGACGATGGTTCTCCCGGTACTGGATTCGGTGACAACTCGACATGCAACAGGTGTCTCCGCAATGACGGCACTCGCTGCGGTACTGAGAACAACTACGCGGGTGACGACTGTGCCACTGATGAATGCGGGCCATCGGTGCCTACGGTTATTCCATTCTCTGCAAGCACGCACTGGGCATGGGGCTGGTCGCGTCGAGAGTTTGCTCTATCTTGCATGGGAGCGAGTTCGCCTGAAGCATCTGCAACGCTGACCAACTCGGGGTGGGGATGCGGGGGAGATCAAACCGGTGTCTCAATGTGGAGCACTTGGAACGCAGCAGATCAGACAGGTGGAGTCTTTTGGGTTCCTGCTGGCAACATCAGTATGTCTCTCCGTCTTGACAACGAGCAGGCTTACAACTTGGGCGAATGGACAGACGGCACTTCGACTCCCGGAGGTTGGGTAGATGGCCACCCTCCCGGTTGCTGCGCCAAGTACTACTACGGCAAGTGTGATCTTGCTGGCCCTGCCACTCCAAGCATTAGCACGAACCCTTGGGGATACGACGCAGCCGACTTCGGCGGAACGGGTGAAGCCACGACAACTGCACCAACGTCTTTGGAAGCATGGGGCAGGCTTGAGTTGTTGACCGGAGGTTGGGCATTCAACTATGGCGACCTCAAGCCTCACCTCGTGATGCGTGCAACACTTCAGATTTGGGTCGCGATCAAAGACTGGTTCAGCAACATCAGCGAAGTCATCAACGGCAATGCCTCATACCGCAGGCAGATGATGGCGTTGGTGACTTACTCCTATGTTGAGGTGGGCGGTTGTTCTTGCAATCACGGTGCGGAACTTATTGAAGGCATCGACTGGTCGAACATATCGTCTGGCTTTTGGAACTACCGATGGCCGTACCCAAGTTCTGGCTCAGCGGATGTTTCAGATACTGCCAACTACACGACAACGCCGGGGGTGGGATCAGGTGGAACCTACCACTGCGGCGACTGCGGGAGAGGTACTCCATGCCCATGTACCGCAGAAACATTCACGCTCAAAGGATTCGAAGGTTGCGGTGAACCGTTCTGCACACCTACTGACTGTTCAGCCCCGTGGTTCTGGAGAACTAACGTGCCTGCCAACACGAGCAACAAGAATCCTGCGAATCTGGTTTGGACATACGCCGCGACAAGAGGCGGTGGGCATGCAGCAGGAATGAAGAACGATAGTGGTGCGGCTTGGGGAAGTGGTGCGGCGGTGTACAACCAAGGCGGAACGGCTGACGGTCACGGATGGAAGGCCTACAACTACATGAGAGATAACGGGTGTATCGCTCTTGGCGGCGGCTCCTTCAATACGAACCGAATGATCGGTGGCTTCGTCGGTGGGGGTTGGAACACGGGAACAACAATGCCCGCTTGTGGATTGACAGATGTATCTATCGGGGTGGGTGGAGGTCAGTTGTCTTGAGCATGGAAACGAAGCACATGGGTTGCAGGCATTGGGTGTCTAGCCGTGACTTCTGCGTGAAGTTGCACGTCATGGCTCCGCGAACGAAGTGCGTTGGTTGTGAGTTCTACGAAGGCGGCGATCCCGGCTTGGGCGATGCGGTAGAAAAACTCATTGATATCGGGACATTAGGCCAAGGGAAGAAGATTGCAAAGGTGGTTGCCAAAGCAACAGGCAAGAAAGATTGTGGCTGCGGGAAACGTCGCGCCGCGTTGAACAGGCTTGGTGATAAACTGTCACCGAAGAAAGGCGGGGACTGATGGCTACGAGATATTGGACGAACGGTGCTGGCACAGGTGTCATCAGCACTGCAAGCAACTGGACACCATCGGGTGCGCCATCTGCGGGCGACACCTTGATCTTTGCCGCTGCGCCAACAGGTGCAACGTCAACCGCAGTCGTTGGGGGAAACTACCTCTCGCTTGGCGACATGGCTGAAGTGCGAATTGGCACAGGGTTCAATGCGGCCTTTGGATCGAGTTCTGCCTATGTCGTAATCGAAGCATCGTCAGTCATTCTTGAAAGTGGAGCGGATGTCTTCTTGGACGTAGAGTGCGCAGGCGCATCGGACAAGGTTGTCGTAGGCAGTACGCCTTTCGGTGCAGACGCACTGCACATTCGAGGCGACATCAATGAACTGCGAATCCTAGATGCAATCGGTGACGTCTCAGTTGAGTCAACGACTACCTGCACAACGTCGAGCGGCAATACCGAAGTAGACACAATGTATGTCTTCAGTCGGTCGGAGCCAACTGTCACTATTGAAACTGCGGTCGCAAGCATGGACGAACTGAACGTCGAGGGCGGCAGCGTTGAATGCAGTGCGCCGGTGACAACCGTGAACCTGTACGCAGGCAAGCACAAGCAAACTTCGACTGGTGCAATCACGACGCTCAATGTCTACAACAACTCCTATGCAACGCTCGAAGGCAGCGGCACGGTAACGAACCTCAACATGTACGGCGGCAACGTCAAGTTCAGAAACAACGCCTCGGACGGCATCACCGTCACGAACTGCACGCTGAACTCCGGCACGCTTGACTTGCAGTCATCGCTTCGCAATGTCACCTTTACGAACGACATTCTCAACAAGGGTGGAGTGTTGAGGCCGCCACTGGCTTCAACGGTCGCTCTGTCTTACTGATGGCAACGAAGCGTTGGATCGGATCATCGTCTACCGCAGTGGCTACTGCAGCCAACTGGTCGGGTGGTGTCGCGCCGACCAATGGAGACAAGGTTATCTTTGACGGCAGTGCGCAGAACAACTGCGTTGGAGTATTCGGCAGCAACGTCGCAACCAATATCAACATCGGGCCTGACTTCAAGTATGACATTGGCACAGAGTCAACTGCCGCATCTATTCAGATGCGGTTTCAAAACCAAGTCACAACAATCGACATGCGAAAAGGCTTCGCAAACCTTGACTTGCTTTGCACCGATTGCGTTATCAACTCCGCACCAGCAGGCGACAACCTCTACATCACTGGAGACATTACGACCTGCATCGTTTCAGGCCCCGGCGGCAACATCACCTTCGGTTCAACTGGGTCGCTTGACTGCACCACTTTGATTGTTGCGCCGAACACTGCCCTCGGCCCCGACCCCGCAGTGAGTGTTACCGTTGCGGGTGGCACTGTCGGCACACTGATTGCGAGTGGGCCATGCGAGATCGAGTGGACAGGAACCGGAGCAACGACCGCTGTGCTTGTCGGCCCCAAACTTCGCGCCCGATTGCACAACGATCTCGGCACGACTAAGTTGACTCTGGTGAATGCAGATGTTGAGCAAGACGAACTTGTACCAATCGCGGGGGGGTCGGGCGGCCTACTGATGTCGAACAGCAAGTTGAAGTTCAAGCAAGTTCAGCAAGCGTCAGTTGCAGCGAGTGGAGCAATCGACATCTACAAGGACGCTTGCTTGGACATGACTGAAGTTGATACTCTCTCGGCCATTGGAACAATCACTAACTACGGCGGCCTAGTATTGCCTCGAGGACCGGTTACTATGGCAGTGCCTTCGGACACGAAGTTGAGCAGCACTTCGGCTCGGTCCCTAAACTTCTCAGTTGCTGCGAATAGCGGACACGTTCCTACTGTCCTTTGGTGAGGTAAGACATGACGAACTTCTCAGTTCAAGATGCGAGTGGCTCCACGAAGGAGTTCAAAGCAACAAGCGGTGATGGCTCTGGCGGCAGTCCTTTTGTCAGTGAGGTTGGCCTTGCTGACGTTGGTGAGACTGTTGACATCGGACGAGTCAACTTGATTGGCACGGCTACGGGCAACGGTGCAGTGCGGGCTGAAGGTTCAACGCCTCCCGACTACTGCGTTGCTGCTGGCTTCAACGACGGCACGAACATGAAGATCCCGCGAACCAATGCATCGGGGCATGTGCAGGTCGTGCTTCAGACAACGAGCAATGCGATTGGTAAACTCGCTGCAAACTCTGGCGTGGACATTGGCGATGTCGATGTTACCTCGATGCCGTTGGCGACTGCGATCTACAACGGTCAGAAGACTGTCTCGACTGCTGGCACACAGGTCGCCTTGGCATCTAGCCAAGCCATCACTCACTCAGTGAAGATCAAGGCACTGCACGGCAACAGTGGCTGGATCTACGTCGGCAACTCATCGGTGTCATCGAGCAACGGCTACGTCTTGGATGCTGGAGAAACTGTAGAGATTCAGGTTGCTAACTTGGCGACTGTCTACGTTGACTCATCGGTCAACGGCGAAGGCGTTTCTTACGTCGCAACGTAGAGCCATGACTGACCAGACATCTGAATCAGACACTTGCCCGATCTGTCAGATCAAAGAATTGGCACAGACGAAGCACGAACTGAACGAGTGCAAGAAACGTGGTCAATCCAAGGATCGAACAATCAAGCAACTGAACAAGCGAGTGTTCATCCTTACCGCGGTCGCTGTGGGCATCGGTGCGATCTTTGGCAAAGAGGCACTTGACTCAATCACTGAATGGCTTGGGTCAGTCAAAGCATTCAAGTCTAGTGTTCAGGATCTCAGTGGAGTTGTTGTGCCTGCACCGGGAACACTGGCGATGCTCGCACTTCTGCCACTCATCGGCGGGTCAAGAAAGAGGCATTGAAGTGGTGATCCTTTTGCACATGTGCGAAGCCGCACCGTAACGATGCGCAACGATGCGCAACGATGCGCAACGCTCCGCACAACTGCGTGCAGTCACAACTGCCTATCGGCACAAGTGCGAGCATTAGAGTTTGACTTTCGGCAAGTGTGCGAAGTCATCGTGGGCCTTGCTCCAATAGAATGCGGAGCATGCAGGGACCGCATACAGACTTTCTGAAGTGCTATGGGTTGGTACTTCTTCTTGTGCAAGAAGGACGGCGGTTGGCGGTACGTTTCAGGCGAACTTTCACGCTACACCGTCACCGCCGTCCTTCTCTCTGCATTGCTCAAGGACGAAGCAATGCGATTCAAGCAACACGAAACTCAGCAAGACCTCAGTAACGAGTCAGGCGTAGCCGCAGTCATTGAACGTGCGTGGCAATGCGGCATGCGCAAACTCCCCAAGTCATATCGACTCGACTTCATGGCAGTGCGCGGTGATGATGCCTGCGCCTTCGTCGAAGTCAAGTGCAGGCGACATCAATCAGACACCTACCCGACTGTGATGCTCAGTCTGTCGAAGGTGCTGCAATCCAACGCACTAACCAAAGCAACTGGCTGCCCGTGTTTCTTCGTGGCTCGATTCACTGATGGCGTGTACTACTACGACCTGAGTGGGAAAGACTACAAGACGCAGTGGGGCGGACGTACCAAGTCAACTCGTGATGCTCGAGACATCGAGCCTATTGTTCTAATCCCAATCGCTTCAATGCAAAGGATCCCCGAATGAATGCGTGCTACCCCACCGGGTCATACGACTCGACTGAACTAAGTGACAGCGAATACCGGCAACTGCCGTACATCAATGCCTCGCTCATCAAGCAAGCAATTGCTAGTACCAAGTACCTAGAAGCCTACCTCAGCAAAGACAGCGACGAGTCGCCTGCGTTGGTGCTCGGCAGTGCCTTTCACATGACCATGCTAGAACCGCACTTGTTCGACGAGACGTTCGTGCTTGGTCCCAAAGTTGATCGGCGCACCAAGGTCGGCAAGGCTGCTTGGGCGGAGTTCATTGAACACCACGGCAACAAGAAAGTGTTGACCGGAGCAGACATGCTTCGCATTGAAGGCATGAAGCAAGCGATTGCCAGCCATGATGAAGCAACCGACTTGCTGTACCCGAAGCATCAAGCCGCCTACGAGAAAGTAATGATCTACAATCCTGACGAAGCATTGACTACAGATGGCCTCACCACCTCTGCAATGAAAGGCAAGTTGGACGTTGTAGACTTTGGCCGAGGATTCGTGGTCGACATCAAGACGACTCAAGATGCTTCGCCTGATTCGGTCGGTCGCACCATCGAACGGTTCGGCTATGACATTCAAGCAGCGTTCTATTCGAACCTGTACCGTGAAGTGGTTGGTGAGAATCCAACCTTCTGGTTCGTCTTCGTTGAGAAAGAACCGCCTCATGGTGTCTTGGTATGTCGCCTCGACGATGACTGGCTTGAGTATGGTGCGGCTCGCATGAAGCGAGGCATCAACGCAGTCGATGACTACCGAATGTTCGGAACACGAGACTACAACAACAGCAAGGGGCTAGTTCTTGAATGCCCCGCATACATCTCAGCACGAAAGAAAGGATGACCCGTGCCTACTGAAACCGTTCCTTATATCGAAGACAGTGCAGCAACCATAGACGTGATTGGTACTCGCCTAATGAAAGCGCAAGAGGCGTTGCCGTTCATCATCAAAGATGCACAGAACAGCCATGCGGGTTACAAGTACCCAAAGGCCGACTCGTACATTGCGTCCTGTCGTTCTGCATTGCTTGACTCAGGCTTGGTGATGCGTCGAACCTTTTGGTTCAATCGTGAAGACATGACTGTCAACATTCACTTCGCAATCATCGCGCCCGACTGCGGCGTATCACAGGATGACGGGCCTATCGTGTGCCCTGTTGTTGCACGCAAAGGCATGCCCGAAGACAAGGCGATGTTCGCTGCGTTGACATCATCAACGAGTTACTACCTTCAAGGTCTGTTCATGTTGCCGCGACTTGACAGTGCCCCTGAGGTGGATCAGATCAACGACACTGAGTTCGTGCCGACCGAAGAAGACGAGCGCGACCTATGGGTTGCCATCAAAGAACTCGCGGAACTCGTAGGGATGGACACCGATAAGGTGACATCAATGGTAACCACTCGTGCGAACGAGACAGGTGAACGAATCACTGCCGCATTCGTGCGGTCACTTATTGACACTGCAAAAGCAAAGAAAGGTAACTGACGATGCAGTTTGACATGACCAAAGCAAAGACGACCGACTTCGAACCATTGCCCGAAGGTGACTACCTCGTGAAGATCGAGGCTGTTACTGAGAAGAAGACCGATGGAGGGACCATGTTCTTGGAACTCACCTTGCGGTGTGAGAATCGTCGCATCGTGTGGGACCGTCTGTACGCTGACAATCCCAACAAGGCTTTCTTCGTTGCTCGCGCTTGCGGCATCAACTTCAATGATGCTCTTGAGTGCGACGACCTTATGGGCAAGACGGTGTCGGTGCATGTTGTTGTCGATACCGAAGGCGACACCCCTCGCAATCGCGTGTCTGCTTACCAACGCCCGAACGATGTCGCCGACGCGATGACCTCCGCGCCGGTGGCTGATGCGGACGTCCCGTTCTGACTGTTCCCTGCAAGTCAACTCGGCGGGGTTCTGCATGGTGCAGGCCCCGCTGAGTTGGCGAACCCTGAAAGACAACCCATGTATCAGATCATCAACTTCGACAAGCATTACCTCACGAGTGATCTTCGCCGTGGCAAGATCAAGCGTCCGTCTTGGTTCAAGTGCCCTGTCGATTCACCTGAAGTAGTGACACTCATTCACGGACACCCCGAAGGCCTTAGCCACCTTGGAGTGTGGGAACGGATGCAGGCTTGGGCGGTGAAGAATCACGACACCAAAGGATCGTTCGTACTCAAGGGCGGTCCGATGTCGTTGCTCGACATCAAGATCCACTGCACGCTCCCGCACCACGCACCCATCGAAGAAGCCGTAGACAGACTCATGCAACTCGGTTGGATCGCAGATGTGCCTGACCAAGACTACGACTCCGTAGTTACGGTGGAGGAACTCGCGACAACCTCCAGCCCACATGACATGACAAGACAGAACACGACAGGAGAGAACAAGACAGGAGAGAACAATACGACCCCACAGTGGTCGAGTGCAGATGGGTTCACTTGCATTGACCAAGACCTGATTCAATCGTGGGAGGTCGCGTACCCCGCAGTAGACATCGACCAAGAGATGGGCAAGATGCACGCATGGCTCATAGCCAACCCTGCGAAGGCCAAGCGGAAACTGTGGGCGAGGTTCATCAACAACTGGCTTGGTCGCTGTCAGGAGTCCGGAGGCAACAAGCCAAGCAACAGGGTCAACTTCAAGGACGCGGCTGACAGGCCGCAGCAGAGCAACGCATGGGCGAAGGAGGCCGGCCGTCGCGTCGGGTAGCAACTCCAATGAACAGTCCTAGAAAAAACAGCGGATTTCTGTCACTTTATTCAGGCCGCCTCAGACCCACTCAGTGCCACTCTGACGGCTCACAAGCCGCTCAATGCGACGACATGCGGGCTATCGTCGGAAGCCGTCACGAGCCGTCTGAGTGCGTCACAAGTGAGGCTGCTGAATCCCTCCGCATTGACGCACGCACGCACACGGCTCCACACGCCGCCGACGACGGGGGCCGCGATGCGGAGGCCGCCGGAGGATGCGAGCCAGTACGAGCAGCGTCAGTGGGCGACGATGAGCAGGGCGGGGCGAGGTATAGTGGGGGCATGCAAGTCACCGTCCGGGGTCACCGATGGCGACTGGTCTTCATGGATCGGTTGCCCTCTGGTGCTGCTGGTGAGTGCGACCAGATCGGCGTGCCTGATAAAGCCATCTGGGTAGCGACTCAGCAGCGGCCCGTTGACGTACTGGACACACTGATCCACGAGTTGCTGCACGCAGCACTCCCGGACCTTTGCGAAGAAGCCGTAGAAGAAACAGCCACGGACATTGCCCGTGTACTAAACCGACTTGGAGTAACTGTAGACGATGAGTAATATCGCCCAACAATTCAACTGGCACAAGATTGCAGACATCATCAGCAAGCGTTGGCCTTCATGGGAACCTACCGATCATGAGTTAGAGGATTGGAAGCGCGTGCTGTGCAACCTCGACCTTGCAATCATGGACGAGGCTTTGCTTGAAGTGAAGATGTGCTATGCGTCAGACGTTCCGAAACTGAAGTGGGTACGAGACAAGTACTACGGCATCGTCGAGTCAAGGCGCGTGGCTCGTCAACGTGAGCAAGCATCGACTTGTGCAAGCAGTCAAGAGGACGAGCAGATCATGGCAGAGGTCGAACGAGACAAGCGCAACTGCCTGCAGGCATTGCGAGCGATGGCAGTCGATGAGATCGAACGACGGAAAGAAATTGTTCGCAGTCGATGGCGCATGGTGACGATGCCTTCGGGCAGCAACGTCGAGGAGTGGAGTTGGATGTCGAGGTACGCGGTGCTCTTGGCGACTGAGTAAGCGAGCCTAAAAAAAAAGCAGGCCGCCCGACTCGTGCCGGGTGGCCTGCTTTCTTTCAATCATTTCTTGTTCAGTAGCCTTTCGTCTGCGACTCGTAAGTCATCGGATCGTCGTCTGCAGGTTCATCTGGCATAGGTGGTTCGTATGCTGGATGCTTGGCACCTAGATGCTCAGGTTGAATTGCACTTACCTGCACTTGCCTCAGCCCCGTAGAGAATCTTTCTTCGACACCTTGCAGGAATGAAAGCAAGCAGTTGTAGTAGTCGTAACGCATCGGCACATGCTCAAGTCGCATGTCGCCATCAACGCTAATGATAACTGCAGGTCCGTGAATCAAGAACAGTTGCCTTTTGCTAGGAGGCGTGTTGTAAGGATCGGGTGTGTCGGGAGGATAGATTTCTTCGTGCTCAATGCAGTAGTACTGCACATGGGCGAAGTCGCCGGGTTGCATCTCAATGGGTTTGGGAGATTGGCGGCTGAATCGGTCATGTAAGTTCATTGGTGTCTCTCCGGGTAAGGGCCGTGAGCATTCGCAACGAGCGAGATGCCCACGGCCCTTTGCGCGGATCTTGGAGTCAAGTCGCTTGTTGCGTCTCGACAAGTGTTGATAGGTACTGATGCATCTTGGATGCGTTCAGTGTTCCAGTGTCGTGAGATTGAAGAACCAAGTAACGGCGAACGGTGTCATACCCAACGCCGCTACCTTGAGCCAAGGCGTAAGTCGTGATGCCTGACTCTTGGAACATTCTGAGTATCTCGGCTTTGATCTCGTTGGCTTGTTGTTCAGTCATCAGTCTGAACGTCGCCAACCGGGATGCTTCTTGTCCATGTGATCTTCCATCAAAGGAAGGATCGCACCAAAGAAACCGAACAGTAACAAGAAGCCAAGGATGAAGTAACCAATCATGGGGTTGCCTTTCGTCTGACAATCAGACAAGTGCGAGTGCAGCCTTGGTGACTGCGCCCTTCAGGTTGTTGGATGTACCGAACAGGTTGGAGTGCCCGCGGGCTTCGTTTGCATTGCGATGGGACGAAGTGTTGCGAGCCGTTCGGGTGTGGTCAGACCACTCGGTGATTGCGTTGAGTGCCGCCCAAGCAGAACCTTCGCAGCCGTTGTTAGTGCAGGTGGGGCTTTCAAAGTTCTCAAGCCATGCGCCAACAGTTGTGAGTGCCTTGCGTCGTCGCTTGATAGCGGCTTTGCTTTCATCGTGGGCACTTGGGATGGGTTCAAACTCCGACTGGTAAACGTCAACGAAGAACTCTTGCAGTTCTGCAGTCGTCAACTTTTTCTTGTAGAGCGCGTCCGCAGCCTCGACGAACTTTTCACGTTGACCAGACACTGCCTTGAACAAGTCACGGATCTTGTCGATCTGTTCTTGAATGCTAGGCGTGTGCCGGAACCTGAACAAGCGACCGTTGCGGCTTGCTTGGAATTGAGCCATCCGCTGAGTGTTAGCACACTCAATGCGGTAGAGGTGTCCCAATGCTTCAAGGCTTTGGAAACCATCGTGACCGTTCACAAGCGAGAAGAACGTATCGACCGGGTCCTTGCCGCCGACCATCATGGTGTCTGTGCGGCAGCAAAGGAAAGTCGTACGCCCATTGCGGAACGAACCTGCTGACTCAACTCGCGGCATTGCTCCATCGTCCGCAGCGGCGTAAGCAAGTTCTGCCAACTGCGAGTTCTGGACGATGCTATAGGAGTCGCTCACAATCCCAAGGACTTCCTTGGTGTCACTGCGGACGTTCGCAATGTGACTCTCTGCAGGCACTCGCATCGGGGGCATGCCTTTCGGTTCGATCACCGCATACAGGGGAGCGGGAATGACTTCCCAGTCGAGTCCTGCAATCTGCATTGCACCTTCGATGGTCGGTGCTTGCTCAACTACTGTCCCAAGGCTATGCCAAGCCTTGCGACCTGTGACCATGAGGTTGTCGTGTTCGTGAATCTCGTGTGCCATTGGTGTTGATTCCTTTTGGGCACTGCGCAAAGACACGGCTCGGCGAACACCGCCG
>CETC01070466.1_pt1 | contig 32282 bp, 33 predicted proteins | sample 326911 | NCBI WGS metagenome assembly CETC01 (sample SAMEA2622694, study PRJEB7988) | marine metagenome | isolation source: saline water (ENVO:00002010), including | reverse complement strand
ATTTAAAGTTGGTACGGCAAAAGTTGATCCACCCCCACCATAAGTTGTACCAATAACAGCTTGTAATGCGGGATAATCCGCAGTATTATGTGCTGTACCATCGCAAGAGAGCCATCCCTGAGGTATATCACTCGTAGTTCCAGTCCACGCCATAATTGTGCCAATAGAGGCATTCTTAAATCCTCTAATTGATGCTAAATTTTTCATTAGAGTTCAATTAAACGCCAGCCAATTGTATTACCAAGGAAGACAAGACCTAATCCAGCACCAGGAGTCTGGACTACTAATTGTCCTTGAGCATCTCCTTGTATAGGTTTAGTTCCATCAGTCTTAATAATTATAGATTTATTATAAGTCAATGCATCTGTAGTATCTAGGACACGAATTTCATCGCCACTAGCAGGTGATGCTGGTAATGTAAGTTCTATTGATGTACCTGCAAATGAGGTAACATAGTATCTAGTATTAACTACTAAAGTAGTGCTAGTACTACATTCAACCCACTTACGTCCAGCAGTAGATGTAAAGAACCCAGTAACTTGATTAATATCTATACTACCGTCAGTATTAACCTTAAAGTTATTGGATCCACCCATATTGATGTCAAGTTCGCCACCAGCAGCAGATATATTCTGTCCAGCATTGATACTTCCACCAGCATTAATGTTACCTTCAACTCCAAGTCCACCATCGTGAACTACAACTGCACCAGTATCTTTAGTCGTTGAGTTAACATTACTGTGTACAATTAATGTACCAGAGTTATCACTATCATTACCAATAACTGTATCACCAGTTGCAGAATCTACAGTAAAGGTTACAGTATCATTTGCGTGTAACTTAGCAATAGTTAAGTCACTACCAAGTGTCAGAGCACCTTCAGCAGATAGAACTGCTCTTGGATCGGTAAGAGTATTAGATCCTATAAACTTGATCTGACCCGTAGGATCCATCTCAAGTCTTTGTGTTGTTCCGTCAAATACTGTAATTCTTTCAGTACTAGAAATTTCTAATTTAGTTGATCCATTTACCCATAGTCTCTGTGCAGCATCTGGAGTTGCCTCACCAATAGATACGTGGCTAGTAGCATCCATCTGGATACCACCATCAGAGTCACCAATACGAGCAGATCCATCTGCCTTAATGACCAACTTAGCAGTAGAATCGTCAGCAAAATGATCATTAGCCCATACTTCATCACCAACTACAAGGTTCTGACCCTGTACAGTGATATAATTATCTGCTCTATCAGTATCAGATTGATCTGCATCTATTCTTAAGTTAGTAGCAGCAGTATCGCTATCTAAACGATACATCTTCATATTACCACCACGGACATACAAGTCCTTAGTGACTGTTAGGTCACCCACCATCTCGTGAGAACCATTACTTAATGCTGTAAAGGTACCATCAATTTCAAGATCACCATTTGACTGTCCACCACCAACTGCTTCATCGGGAGCAGTACCAGCACCAGTTTGACGTATCTTAACGTCACCACCAACCCACAGTCCTGTCTCACCAGTAACTTCAGCAGTATCACCTGTGTTTATAGAAACACGTCCGATACCATTTGCGTCATCATCAAATACACGTAATGTATGAATACCAGTAGGGTTAAGATTATCTCCACCAACCCATAAAGAATTACGGAAGATACCAGAACCTTCTACATCTAATGTCTGCTGTGGTACAACTGAGGCATCTGTGATACGAACATTTCTGAGGTTAATACCCAACCTCATATCCTGGCCAGGATCACTAGAAGTAGATCCAGTACCAGTAGTGTATGTGGTTAATGCATCAGTACCAATTAAACCCCACTCTCTCCAACCATACTCAGCAGCTCCACCCCATCCACCTATTTGGCAATAGATCCAACCAAGGGAAGTATTATAGTTAACATTAGATATTCTATGTGCTTCACCAACTGTTTCGGTACCACGTAACATTAAGGTACCTTCTTGCTTAAATCCTTCAGAAGCAGGAACAGTTTTATCAGTTGAGGTCTTGATATCATATACAACACCAGCAGAACCAGCACGACTTCTTATCAACCATCTTGAGAAATGTATCGTATTTGGCTGGAAGGGTGGATGGAACTCCATATCCTCTTCAGCCAATGTTGCATCCACTTGTGGTAAGTTGATATTAGCAACACTACCAATAGTAAGTGCTGGATCATCTAAAGAACTATCTGCATACTGTTCTGCTAACTTAATAGTTACAGGTGTAGTGAAGTAGGTTCCATCTTCAGCAGCTATCTGGAAGTCTTTCTTCAGGGTAAATTTAACCTGATTATTGACTTGTAATGTATCAACTGTCAAATCTGAAGTATTCTCTTCTTCATCAACGTTCTCACCAGCAACACGAAGAATGGTGTCATCAATCTTACTCTCTTCACCAGAAATAGCATTGATTCTTTGGTTACCAACGAATAGATCACCGTTAGCGTTTAGACCAGAGTAGAATACAACACCACCGTCTTGACGTTTTGCCTGAGAGAAGAGGACTTCATCATCAGATAGAACGTATTCCTGTCTAGATGGGAATGCAGTTGAGTAGTTACCTGGACCAAATCCAGTATATTCAAACGTATGGTTACCAGAACGTGCCTGAGACGGTCTACGCAACTCTACATAAACCTTACGGTCAGCAACAGAATCACTATCTCCTTCAATACCAATCTGTCTATCTTCACGAGAAGCAACTGCCTTACCATCCATTGCTACAAGTGTAGTGTTAATATCACCTCCACTTCCAAATCTACCAAGATTGCTTAGAATACTTTCCGTAGCTTCTTTAGTAATACTGTTCTTATCATCATCAGCAACAACAAGACCGTGAACATAGTTGTCAGCAACAGATATAGTTGAAGGAGCATCTTTGACAGTAGAACCATCACCAAGAGGGTCAAACCATAATGGATCATCAGCAAATAATTCAGGATATAATTTCTCGGTTGGATGTCCAAACTTAAAGCTGTTAAATTCAGTTACAGATGGAGAGAAGTCACCACGTAAAGCAGTTAGGTAGTAAATACCATCCTGTTGGTTATAGATTCTACTACGAAGAGTCTTAACTCTATAAATGTAGAATGTATTATCAATCTCAGGAACATCAGAAACAGTAACAATCTTATAATCTTTCTGATTACCATCAGTTTCGTCTCTAACAAAATCACCAGGTGTTAGTGTATAAACTGGAGCATTACGTATAACATATTGCTTACCTAAATCATTTGCATAATCGGTATAGTCATCTCTACCACCATTTGGCTTCTCTGCCAATATACCAGTAGCAGCACCACTAGCAATGATAGTATTAGAACCACTACTATACTTAAGATATGGAACTAATGAGAAATCACTTGCTAAAACAACATAAGTATCTCCACCTTCAATATACTGTTTATGTACAGTAGGTAACTGACCACTGATAGGACTACTATCAGAGAAACCAGACCAAGCAACAGAAGTACCTTCAGTAAAATCACCACCAGCAGTACTGGTTAACTTCAATTCTGTTAAGATAGTACCAGATGCCAATGCAGTACCAGCAGCTACACTTGTATTAATTGTATGATCTACTACAGTTAATTCTATTCTATTAATACCATCAACTGTCTTCTGTCTTGCAGATTCAACTAAGAACTTAACACCAGAATCAGTAACAAGTTGTTTACCATTACCAGTTATATAAGGATCGTAATTATAATCTGATTGAATAGGTAAATTATTACCACCAGCATCTATAGTAGCATCTCCACCATAGAATGTTGGCATATCTACTGAACCATCAAGTGCTTCTAATATAACTTTTTGTGGTCTACACCTTCTATTTTCATCAGTTCTAATCTTAAGAACATATCCTAATAATGGTTCACGTACGTTATCAACTTCTTTTGGTACAACATATCTGAAACGATATATACGATCATCTTCTCTACGTCTATCATTAATACGTTTAATGTATGTGTTTGAAGTTGAGATAATTTCTTCATCAACATAATCAGCCAAACTAGAAATACGTTGATAAATCTCGTTCTGTTGACTACCAGTATTAAGAACACTCAAATACCACTGACCATCTTTATTCGCATTCACAGTCATCTCTGGGTCATATCTCAGTGGATGACGGATATTACAAGAATATACATAAACCTCATCTTGACCAGCAACACCAACAGTACCACTAGAAGTGAACGAATGAGGGACACCACCACCTTGAGTTGCTAAAGAAGCAGATTCTGCAACTTTAAATTTAATTGTATTACCATCAGAATTGTCATATATGACATAATACAACTTAGTTGGTGATATTCCACTAGGAAGTTGACTTCCTTGTTTTGCACGGAAAAATAGAGCTGATGCTGCTTTAGTTGCAAAACCTTTATCAAAAACGTGTGGAGTTTCTACAGTAAATTCATTTGTAGCAGGATCTGCATTAGTAATCTTATACTTATATGGTGTAGGAAGAACATCAAAGATGTACTGGAACATCTCTATCTTAACACCAGCATTTAGATTCTCTGGTACGTGAATAGCGTTACCAGCAGCAGCGTCATCTTCAGATGCTGCCAACAAGAAAGTGTTTGGATCCTCTGTTGGGAATGTTTGATCTGGAGGAACAGGTTGAGTATGACGGCCTGGAGAAATTACGTAATATATGGTATTTGGTATCAATCCCTTAGGAAGACGTACCAATTCATTAGCAACTGTAGGACTAGTTCTCGTAGGTACTAATCTAACTGGTGCACCTGTGTATAAACCGTGTGCCTCAGGGCAAGTAAATATTGTTGCACGGAATGTAACTGATTCTCCCTGTGTATTAGTTACAGTCTGCGATGCAGTTGCGAGGTTAGTTACGTTAAATACATCAAAACCACTAGGAGACAACTCAGCCATCTTCTCTTGTGGACCTGCCTCACCTGCTGGAATATCTGGTTCTAATTCACCATAGATCTTATCATTACGTTTTGAACCAATCTTATAATCTTGCAGTATATAAGTTGGTGTATTATCTGGATCTGCTACTTCTTCATCACCAGCAAGATATATACGTGTTTGACCAGCTGGTTCCTTAGAAGCTTTTATATCAATACCGTAATATGGTGGTTCAGTTGTATCCTCAAGATCAATAGTCTGTGGAGGAATAACATCAGTAATATATCCGTGCTTATCTTGGAAGAATGAATATCCCTTAAATCCTATAGAATCTAACGCTGTATTACCAAAGTTACTGTTACTGTTAGTAATTGAAATATCAGCACCAGACTCAATTAAGAAGTGATCTGCGAAACCAACAGCGAAAATCGAAACTGCCTGAATGAAAGCATCATTAGATAGACGAACGTGAGCATTACGCCATTGATTCTTAAAGTATGCTCTACCATCAGTATGATATGGTGTTTGTGCGAATGAACCAGTAGATAGTTCTTCTGGATCTGTTTCAGCTACGCCATCCCACGCTGATTCAAACTGTGCGGTCTCATCGTTAAACTTAGTAAATGCTCTATCATCTTTCTGTAGAGATACACCAGTATACTGAGCACAAACCATAGACTTGAATCCAGTAACCCTAGATCCATTAGCGTGCATACCACAAAGACCCCATACAGAACGTATGGAAAGGTTAAACATATATGGTGATGCTGAGTCAACAGTATCAATCTCTGCCTGTACAATAGCGTTCTCATTCAATCTATTAGGAGGTAGAGACGCAGTAGTATAAGTAGTACCTGAAATTAAAGAGGTAATACTCTCATTAACACGATAATAGAATAATGTGTTATCAGCAGGGTCTAAACGTGTAATTAGGAATGAACCGTGAAGGTCATTCGTTAATCCAGTGTCATCAACTGTAACGAACTGTCCGACAAAGTAACCGTGAGGTGCTTTTGTCTTAATTTTAATTTCTGTTGCGTTACCACCAAGTGTCTGAGGTGTAACGGCTTCAATAAGTTTCTTATCTGATAGAGGACCAACAATTCTGTTCTCTAGGTCAGTCTCTTCAATGGCACCATCAACATTAACGTCGGTGACCATATTTTCATAGGCATCACCAATCTTATCGTAATAAAGAGCTAGATCATCCGCATCAGCAAACTCAAAGTTAGTAATCTTATGGTGTGAGAATGTAGGATTGGCCTTATTTCCTGTAGCGTCGAAATATACCTTCTGTTTACCATCAAATATAGAGAATTGCCAGAAGTAGCATCCACCAGTTACATTGAATATAGAGGTTGTAGGAATACTAATATCTGTTGGGTTAGGTACATATAAAGGACGGATCTTCGTCTTTCTAAGATCCATACCTACTAGAGAAGTACCTCTAGGAACAATTACACCACCTAAAGTCGAGTTAAACTTATATAAGTCATTCTGAGAGTTACCTAGATCAAAGTTAACATTGGTGCTAAAATCAGGTATAAGACTGGCACTATCTACACCTGGTCTATTGTCAATGTAATGATCGCCTGGCGATAATACAACTGTAAATTCGTCAAACCTGTCGTTATCTGGTCCTGACTTATAAGAAAAGCGTGATACTTCTAAAAAAGCACGCTGAACTGTTTTAAAAGGTCTTGTGGGTGAATTACCCCTGTTATTCACATCATCTGACGCATTAAAATCGTCAGGTGAAACATATACGAAACGTCCAGTTTTACTGGATATAAGATTCTCTAGTCTGGTAAGTGCCATTACCCAAAATTATATGGTGGATATCCTTTTCGTATTTATACTATATCTTAGGTATGTAATTTCTGACGGACTGAATCTTAGGTAAAACCTCGTTTGTTACTTTATCTGCTATTTTATCCACTATACTAATATCAATATCCAAAAATGGTGGAATGATACCCAAAAGCCTTAAGGTACCATCTAAAAATAGTGCTAGGCAAGTAAAACCTAAAATCATCGATATAATCGTAGCAGTACGATTATGTTTTGCCATCGACTCTTCATCAATCTTTCTTGCTTCATCGACAGCATAAGCAATCAACTGGTCTACTTCTTCTTTCGTGTAGCACAGATGTGGTAAAATTTCTCGGATTGCTTCTTCAGTCATTAGTATGCGTACTCATCTAGTATATCGAGAGTTCTGTTTAGGTACTCGTTTGCACCTCTACATTCCCACTCTCCTTTTTCTCCAATTTCGCATTTGTAGTGAAGTTCTCTTTTAAGTTGCATAAGCTTGGAGGTCATTGCAACCTTGTCTAATCTGCCGTTCATCGTGTTAGAGTAACGATCGTTACTACTATTTTAGCAAAAAAAGGGGTTTAAGACCCCTTTTATTGTAATGATGTGTCGGTTTTAGAACCAATCTGACGACCATTCTCCAGCATTTCCCTGCGATTGATCTCCTGGTCCCTGACCATCAGCAGGAGCAGGTTGTTGTCCAGTAGGAATGTTGTTGTTAGGAGCATTATTGGTAGCATTAGGAATACTATCCTGATCACTAGGCATACCTAACTGTTTTGTTGCTTCACTCTCACTAACCATATCAATGTTAAAAGAATAAGTGATGTATAATTTACCATCAGGATTCTTAGATAACCCTGGTTGTTTAGGAACAAAATGTTCCATCTGTGATGGGAATATTACAACGTCACCTTCTTCAATATTCAATCTCATCTCTTCCTTATAACAACCATATCCAGATAAAGTTGGATCAAAGAAATACTTGTTATGGCGAGGTGCTTCACAAAAATGCTTAAGTGGATTTAAGAAAGCTGTATTATGATGCAATTCTGGATCATATTGTACATAATAACATCCCGATAAATGAGAAGGAACGTGATTATGGGCCTCTTGATTCTGCTTAGGAGCATATGCATTAAACCATTGCTGAGAAACCATAAAAGCGTGAGGATAAAACTCTGCTGCCTTAATAGATTCCTGAATATTGTTAGAAAGATCGTTAAGCAAGTTTTGTATATTGATCTCTGTTTCCTTGCTATGATCTGTCATCGATTCATCAAAGAAAGAGGTATAACAGTCACAATTCCAAATTCCTCTACCACCCTCATCCTTAGTATTACTATTCGATCCGCTAGCTTCCTGATATCGTCTCGTTATAATAGGAACAATCTCCTCTTTCCACTTATTGTGAGATTGCAATTTCCCTCTATATACGAACATAGGGAATAAGGAAAACAAACCATATTGGTCTTGCTTGTTTGTTTGTTGTGCCATAATAACGGAATAACGAGATCTCTCTATTTAGTGTAACATATTTGATCGGTTTTTACAACCAAAAACCTAAAGAGGCAAAAAATAGTCGGAGTTTTTTCCCCCGAATATTTGAAACTAAAAGTTGATTTTGCCTAAGATGTGTAAATTGTCTCCTCTGGTGCCATTTCTCTGCACTTTTCTAGAACACGAAGAAAGGCTTCGTAATCATCGGAGCAATCAATTGTTTTGCAAGTACCCTCTTCAGACCATATTTGGAAGGTTCGGGACTGTACATCAACAACTACCTTGTTTAGGTAGGTATCGGACATAATGATTCCGCATAACAACTGTATTGTAGCATACTTTTCAAGAAAGTCAATTCAAAAAGACAGTTGCTCCTGCAATTGTCACGTTTTTCGTACCTGTTATGGTAGCATTAACACCAGCAGCTACAGTATATGTTCCAGCACCAACAGCTGTAGTCATATTACCAGCAGCAACATTAGTAGTTTTGTTACCTACAGTAACAGTTTCAACACTATTACCTATAACAACTTTTTCCATTTTACCCGTACCACCGTCAGCTCCTAACTCAATCGATTTTGCTTGTGTCTGTCCACCCATAGCAGGTAGTGGTATTTTAGGTATCTTACCACCTACTTTTTCTTGAGATCTACCACCAACAATTAATTGATAATCACCTTTAACAGTCTGAATCATATGACCCTTACTAGTGATATGAAAAGTACCTTTCTCAGCAGACATCTCCAAAGTTCTCTCTCCATTTATCACATCATTCAAAGGACCACTAACACTAGTCTTCTTCATATCAGTATTTTCTTCTATTTTAGGAGTGTCAATAGATAATTTTGCTTTAGCACCAAGACCTATCGCTTGTTGAGCGTGGATCTCAATGTTCTTGGTTGCCATAAGTTTTATATTACCCTCGGAACCTAACTTAAGATCACCTGTTGAATGAGCCTCAATATTTCCATCACATTCTAACCTTGTATCACCTCGTACCTCTATATCACAGTCTTGACGAACCAATACCATTGCATCACCCCAGACACTGACCTTCATCTTACCGCCGTTTTTATTGTCAGCAGGTACTTTTACAGAACATATATTAATAGATCCATCTGGTTGCAACCAAATGTGATGCCCATCTTTATGCTTAAAGAGTCTATAAGAATCATCAGGAGCATCACAAGACTGATCAATGTGACCTCCTCTAGAAACCCAAGACTGGACTGCGTTATGATCGTAACCACCAGGTGTTGTTTGTATTCTATCAGCCATTATGGACAATCCACATAGTTAGCAGGATCTCTTGCGAGACCTTGTAGTATAAGTTCAGACTCTTCAGCAGGAACACACTGTAGATCAGCAATTGCTCTAGCACCAAATCCATTACCACCATAAATTTCTATCTCTGGTTGAGATACGTATTGCATATCTTTTTTAATCATCACAATACCATTAACAAATCCTTCAGGACTAATTGTAGTGCGTGCAATACCACTAATACCATTAACTAATACAGTTGGTGGTGAAGTATAGAACCCACCAACATTAGTCAAAACTATATTAACTAATTGACAAACTGTATTGGAAGGTTTGGTCTTTCCAGTGTAACCATATCCAGGAGTAACAACTCTTACTCTTGATAGATAACCCTGACTGTTAAGAATAGGTTCAACGTAAGCACCATAACCTACATTACTTTCCAATGTAATAAATGGTTTAGCAATATATCTACGTCCAGATCTCTTAACTTCTATGTCAACGATACCACCAGTCTCCTCATCAATAATAGGATCATCAAACTCTGGTTCATCCTCATCAATTACAGGATCTGTCTCTCCTTCTGCTGGTGTCTCTGCTGGTACAGAGATAACAACAGTGGCTTGAGAACCATAATCATCAATAGAAAATATTAAATTCTCTGCATCTTCTATCTCACCGTCCTTCGAGATATTAAGAGTAAACTTCGCACTGTTATTTTCAATGTATAGATTACCAGTAAGAGGTTCTTCAACATCATTCTCAGTAATATTAGTACCAAAGATAGTATAAGGTAACATCTCTCCTTGATCAAAGTTAGTTGTTACAATAGTGTAGACTACACTTTCTCCTTCTTCCACTACACTCTTATTAGGTGTAACCTTAACACTTCTAACAGAAGGATCAACAACTGCTTCTCTTGCATCTAACACAGCAACACCCTTAGATGTACTGAGATTATTCAACTCAAGATATAATTGCTCTGCTACATTATTAGTATCTTCCACAACACCATCATCATATACTTTAACAGTAACCTCTGCTTTACCATCAACAACAGTAAATGATCTAGATAAATCTTCTACTCTATTGATCCAAGTCTTATTTCCATTCTCTATAACATATTCCAAATCATTAAAGGTAATACCTGTAGACTCTCTTCCAAGAGTATAGTTGACCTGAGTATCATCATCAACATTCTGTGTAGTTAATTTAAATGTAACTTCTTCTCCCTCATATACCACTTCAGTATCAGTAGTTAAATGGTATACAGGGTTAGTTAAATTTAATAGTTGTGTAGATGAAGTTCCATCAGTAGTAACATCAGGAGTATCTAAAGTAGGTATAGTAGTTATTGCTACAGGATCCTTCATCCATATACGTCCTACATCTTTAGGTATCTGACCACAACCATCACCTTGCATCTTCAAGAAGAAATATTTGTTCCCATCTTTAACACCATTATTAATTGTCTTAACTTCTATAATCTTTTCTGTCTCTCCAATACCGAATCCTATAAATCCATTGACTGCACAATAATCTTGACCAGCCTTGGCAGTTCCATCTTGTGTTCTATAGGTAATAGAACTAGTGGATGAAGTATCACCTGTTCTAGTAATTCTGATCTGTGCTATGTCTCCTTCAGTTACTGCATCTGACTCTACAATATCAAGAACTTTAAAGAATCTAGCATTACATATTGCCGACGCAATATCATCATAGTTTACTCCAGTACCAGTAGTACCACCACCTGTTGTAGTACCATCATCTATAGTATCATCTATACCAGTATCTGTAGTTCCTCCATTGTTACCATCATCGGGTACTGTTGGACCCCAGATACCAACCTCAGTCTTTGGTTCTGGATCTGTAGTAGCATCACCACAATAAGAATTAATAGGAAGATGATTACCTGTCTCTAAATCTGCTAGTAATTCATCAAGAGTATTAAATCCACCCTTCAATCCTGAAAAAGCACCGCCCTTAGAATCTTTCTTCTTTGGATCTGCACACTTATTATTACCACTACAAGAAAGACCAAGCATCTTCATAATGTTGGATAGTCCACCACCAATAAGATTTAAACCACTACCAATAGCACCTAGTACTTTAGATATACCACCAAACAATCCATTAATAACACCTGTTACTTCACCAAGCACACGACCAAATATAGAATCAGTGAATCTCTTGACCTGACAAGCACTCCAGTTCATAATATTACCAACGTATCCATTCAAGATACCACCTATGAAGTTCTGGATCCTTCCACTTACATCCATCATAGAACATCCAAGTTTCTCCATCATCTTGGAGAACCATTCAGTTGCAGTTCCCAATATGCCAGGTAAAGGTGCAAGGATAGCCTTCATTAATGCCTTGACTGCTTTACGCAACATATTCATCATCTCACCCATAATGCGAGACATAGCAGCATCCATTATGGCCTTTACTCTATCAATATATCCATTAGCAACAGACTGAAGTTCAAATAGTCCACCAGTATACTTACTAATATAGTATGAACCTATGTTGCCATTGGTATGTTGTAGAGTAGCAAAGAACTCTGATAATATATTTGATATAGAACCTTGTGGACTTTCTGGACAATCTACAGATGCACGTCTAACTTTAAACTCACCTGCCTGATTAGCAGGTGATGCTTCATCTCTGAGTCCATTTAGACCATCACTTGCTGTCTCCGTACCAAATCTACCAAGAGTTTTACTTCCACCATCAGGACATTGATCTTGAGGAACGTGGTGCCGAGGGTCTGGATTGTTTCCGTTCTTTTGATCCTGATATACAGCCTTCTCAAAAGGTTTACAATACTTACCTAATGATTCAGGCTTCTTCTCAGAAGCACAAGCAACACCAGCATCTACACAACCAATTACAAGAGGTTTACTTGTATCACCCTTTGAGAATTTAACAAGAACAAAGTCACCCACCTTAAGATTATGGGTACTAGAAGACGTAAAGGTACCACCAGAAGCGGTGACAGGCATCACCACCCTAGCCCAAGGTAACTCCTCAGTAGTAGGTTCACCATTATTTTCATCTAGTTTACCGTGAAGGTCATAAACTCTGACTTTTACACGTCGAGAATTTTTGGGGTCGTCAATAGACTCCACCTGACCTTCCTGTAGGTCCCAAGCATCACTGAACTTATGTGTCTTCCCAAAGGCCATACTCTAATTACCTATTAATCATCGTACACTAAGCATTCTGGTTCGTCTGGATGCATCTCACAGAATAGTTCGATAGCATTAGGATCGTGATGATCTCCTGCTTGTATCTCTTCTGAGTGGTGTTCTCTATACACCTCTAACTCGTGTAACTCCTCATTAATATGCCTACGTGATGCAGGACTAGTCTGAGGGTCGTCTAGGATATCTCTATCCTTTTGGATGTGTTCTTCGATAGTTTTCATAAGAATAACGCTTACGATGTAATTATTTAGCGTCAATATCAGTTACTTGAACGTCCACCTGTTGTTTGGTGTCGGTTGTATCATAACCATCTAATTTCTTTTTCAAATTTTCTAATACTAAAGCTAGTTGTCCATACAACTTAACTCTCATATCTATATCTTCTTCTACCTTTATTTTCTCAAGGATTTTATAAGCTCCTTGAGTCATTTCTGGTGGATAAGAATCTAAAAATGAAGTGTCCATAGTTAACAATTTTTGTTGATAGTATCCCTTATAAGGGTAGCTGCAGTCCAGCACTCTTTCTTAGGTGCCACTGAGAACCAGTGACGTACACTATAGATCAAATAATTACCACTATCTTCTTTATCGTATCCATCGATGGTTGTTTTAGCATCGGGGAGAGAAGCACGGAGATAAAGTTTGACTTTATCACCAGCGTGTAAGTACTGATTACCTGGGACTACAAGATCTGATATTGATAACGTCATTGTAGCACGTCTTGCATTATATTGCACGATTGTTTCCTCATCCCAATCTTGGAAGTCAGTAGACTGATACTTTCCTTCTGGTTCTAGTGAGTCACTATCCTTATCAGGAGCAGCTTGAGAAGCCTTGTTATGATACTTCTCGTGACTTATATGTATGTTGAAAGTTTTACTAGCCTCACCACTAGCCATCAGTTCCTTTAAGAACGTGTTGTTAGTCCAAGGAGGACTACCTTTCCTCTCAGAAATATGACCCCATCTATCCCACCACTTTCTAATATCCCACTCCTTATTCATATACTGTCTAGTATCTTCATTAAGTACAAGAGCATCGGCAAGGAACACTCCATCATCTGCCATCTTCTTAAGATTTCCTCGTGAACTATCTTCAATACTGTGTATGATTAACTGTGCTGGTATAGTAAGTGATGCTGCCTCGGATGCTTGGTAATATGTGTACTCAGCATCTGTTCCTTTATGAGTACCACCCACAGAAAGAAGACTATCAATAGACTTAAACTCAACTCTATGTCTGGCTTGATCGTACTCACTTTTCTTAGTTCCCCAACAAAAATACCCACAGGTATTCATAGTCTTTCCAGATGCAGGTATAGACTGGGTACACACATCCTTAACAAGTTCTGGAATCTTTTTACCTTTTGCCTCTACAACTAAAGGATTAAATGGTAAGTTACCATCATTATGAATTGCAACACCATACTCAGAGTCTTTAAATATCTGATTCAATATTTCAAATCCATTACCTCTATAAGACTTTTTATTTTTAAACTTCGCAATAGCACTAGACTCTTCAGGAATCAACCTACAAGTATAGATCTTACCTTCACCTTTAACTTTCTCTACCTTTATATCCTCTATACTAAATTTAAAATAAACAACCTCATCATCTGTATGAGCCGTAGTACATACATTTATATCGATGACATCATTCTCACCTACAGAGATAGGATTCTTTCCATCAGTAAATTTAATCTCAGCTAAAGGATTTAACTTATCAAGATCCTCATAATAATTAAAAGATATCAATAGGTTCTTTAGATCAGTCTTAGTTTTATTCCTATTAGTAATACTACACCATTTTAGTTCCCAATCGGTAGCGTTTCTATTAGTAGTCTTAGCCATAATTAATTATTACTATAGGTAAACACTTCACTGTTGTCACTCCAACCAGGCTTCGTACTTAGATTTACACTACCACTAGCAGTAAGACTGGTATCATCAGAACCACCACCTGATCCACCACCTGATCCACCTCCACCAGCAGGATTAACTGTACCAAGAGCCTCCGACAATGCTTGTGCCTGATGAGTTGCATCGTCTACCTTACTACTACTATTATTACTAATCGCACTACCACTAGTGCTAGTGTTAGTAGACATACCATCCAGACTAGATCCAGAAGGATTTAATGAAGACTGCATATTAGATGCAGCTTTCTTAAATGGATCACTCAATCCATATCCAAAATCTCTTGGATCTCTAAGACCTTTACCTCCAGGATATCCTACCTGATTCTCTATTGTACCAGTCTCCCAGTGCAAGTGAGCACCATCAGATCCACCTGTATTTCCTACAGCACCTGCATATGTACCACCAGGGAAGACCTTACCCATTTGTAATGGAGATTTCTTCTGCATATGGCCATACAAATGAGTAATGCCATCCTCTTGAGTAGTAAATGTGACCCAGTTACCATAACCTTTAGGATCAAACCCGTTGCCAGTAACTTTAGCCTTACTAGGAAGGAATAAAGGTTGACCTCCTCTATCACCCAAGAATCCAACGTCAATTCCTTGATGGGTAGGTCTGTGTGATGGTTTAAATCCACTAGTGAGATAAGGTTTCTGAATGGTAGGTTCTATACCATCTCCACCATAACCTCCTCCAGTCTTACTATCTCCTCCTGTAGGATCACCAGTTTCAAATCCTCTATCACTCTCACCTGTTCCCGAAGAGACACTATTATTATCGTTATCGTGATCACCCATCCTAGGGATTCCCGTATTAACATTATCAATACTACCACTCACATCATCTAAGAAGTTACCCATACTACCTTCGGTTGCATCCTTAAGCCAACCCATTCCAGGTATGTGTCCAACTAAATTCAATAACCTTCTTATACCATCCACAATTTTACTAACTAACCAAACAACTCCTTCAACTACTTTCAAGAGAGCTTGAACAACCCATTGTATACTCTTCAAGGTCATTTGTATTAATGGTATCAAAGTTTTAAGTAATACCTTAGCAAAGATACCAAGAACCTTACCTAGATTTTTTAAACCCTCAATAAATCCATTCTTACCTTCTCCTACACCAAATGCTTCACTTATACTCTGGAAAGAAGCACCTATTCCAGCAGTTAATTCATTCCAAGTTTCAACTACAGGTCTAAAAGTCTCACCCCAATCAAATCCTTTAAAGACACTAAACAATCCTTCACCAAAGAACTTACCAATATTCTCACCTATCCAAGCACCAAGAGCAGCACCAATTGCAGTTCCTACAGGACCAGCAAAACTACCAAGTACTCCACCTAATACTGTACCAGTACCAGCTCCTATACCAGCACCAGCAGACCTACCAATTATTTTATTCTTATCCTTTTTCAATCTACCATCCTTAAGACGAGCATTAATTTGATCATCAGTTAATGTTGGATTCTCTTCACGCAAACGTTTCATCTCCTCTTCGTTTGCATCCATAGCACCTATACCAGCAGAAAGAAGAGAACCTAAAACAGGAATCCTCCTCGCTAATGTACTTGTATTCTTAGCAACTTGTGTAATCCTTGCCGCCTGTGGACCTTGCTTAAAATTAGCAAGATTTTTAGTAGCACCAGCCCACCCTTGCATCGCTTGACCTGGTAAATTCTTCAGTCCTACTCCTGTTCTTGTAAGACCTTTACCTATTCCTTGCATAGGTGCATTAAAGAATGCTTTAACTTTATCAACACCAACTTTACGAATATTAAGAGCTAAATCTTTCTGTGCCTTAAAAGTATCATTAATACCTTTCCAAGTTGAGTTAGGTATTTTACGTAGGTCTTTAAAACTTTTGAATATATCATCAATCTTATTCCCAAACTTCATTCCTGCTAGTTGACCAGTAGGACGTACTGATGAACTTTCTAAATTAAATTGTCTAAGAAGACCTCTTGTCTCCTTAAGATCCTTACCGAAAGCTCCTTTAAAGAAATTCTGAAGACCTCCTTTACCAAGAAATTCAATACCCTCACCAGCACCCTTCACAGTAGAACTAGCAGTACGGGCAGCAAATTTGCTTCCTCTCCTTGCTATATTAGGACCGAGCATACTGTAATCAGTAGGATCAGCACCCATAAGACCAGTCTTAATAGACTTAATTCCAGTAATTTTAGGATTTATTTTATTAAAACTTGATTGATGAAATGGTGTTACACCTTTCATCATCTGGTTGAAACCCATTATACCCTGACGGGTAGTCAATCCAGTAAAACTACCAGTAGCACTTTCAACACCCTTACCCAATCTAAGTAATGCTGGACCTAATAATCCTAGTGCTAGTAAACTATTTTTCCAACCAAAACCTCCTGTACCTAAACCTTTACCACCAGTACCAAAGTTTTTAGAATCTTTTTTAGCAAGGTCTTTAGCACCTCTCTGCTGTTCAACACCAGCTTCTTGTGTTGCTATCGCTCTTTTATTAGCAAGTCGATTTGATTCTTTAACTTGCCAGTTAAAAATCTGCTGTTGTATCTTTACACCTTCTCTATTAGTATCTAATATCTCTCTAAGAAAATTGTTAGTAATATATGCTTGCTCTAAAGTATTTGCGGCAATAGATTCCCTTCGGAGACCTACCATAGACTCCTTACTATTAATGTCTTTATTATCTTCGTTGGGATTTGGTTCTGTATTCCCACCTGTTACTATTGCCATTAGATTAACTATTGGTTCTGTTGTTGCTTGAGTTTTTCTTCCTCAAGATGCTGTATTAATAAAGTCACATAGATCTCTCGTTCCCAAGGCACCATACTTTCAAGTTCTGTTAAAGAGTACTTATGATGTTGCATAAGAGAGAAGTTAGTCCTGAAATAATTCTCAAGACTGTTATACGACATCACTATCCGAAAAAAGATGCTAGTCCCTCCAGTGTATACTCATTATCAACGCCAGTGTTAGGGTTCTTCACATTAAATGTGTGAGTTAACTTAGGCATATTGGCAAAGAACTCTTGCAGTTTTTCAAACTGTTTGGATGTCAAACTATCTAGGAAAGCAGTCAGTTCTTTCTTGGTTGCGTTAGCAGCCTCGTGAACTTGATCACCTTCAATGATCTTGTCTATACACTGCGTTATAATATCAAATGCTTGTTCAGGTTTAGCATTCTGTGTGAAATTAGATTTAATAAAGGTATCTAACCGAGGGTACTGTAACTTGATAGCAATATTATCAGTAATTTTGATAGTATCCTTAACTCCCTTTGGTTTCTTAACCTCAACATCCTCAAGATTAATAGTCACATCCACCTGTGTCTCATTATCATCATTACAAGTGATCTTGAGTTCTAACTCCTCACTTACAGACTTACCACGTATTTGAAGGAATAGATATTCCAAATCAAACATAGGCAAGTGCCTAACTTTTATTCTACTCTGAATACAATTAGTAAGAAGAGTAACAACGGCATCTGTTATTTGTTTCTCATCCTCCGACTCCATAGCCATTAGAAGTATCTTTTCTTCTTTTACCAAGAAAGGACGGAACTTAATTGTTTGGCCAGTTGAAGGAAGAGCAGTGGTATAGGATGGCACCTCAATGGTTGGTAAAGGCATAGTATGTTCAGTTCAGTATCTTTATTTAGACTGGTTATAAAAATCTAAAGGGGCAAAAAATTTGCCGAGTTTTTTTTCGGGTTTTTTTAGAATAGATCATTGAATGTGGATGTAAAACTATTGAATGCATCCTTCACGTTGTCAATTGCACCTTGAATACTAGTGGGTGGTCCAGAGCCAGTAATATTATTAGTAGTACTCTCCAAATTTTTTCTCGCATCTTCATACTGCAACTCATACCTTTCATAATGAAAGTTAACTGTAGCAGTCATTAAGGTTGCTATACCTGCATCTAAAGGTACCGCATCAATAGAATAAGGATACGCATTGGTAAAGAAATATCTTACACTCCTACCTTGCTCACTATATCTTGGACCTGCTTCAAACTTATCTACAATTATTGTTCTCTGATATGTCTCAGGGTATGCTATACGAGTAAATCTATTCCTATCACGCTCAGGATAATGAGACATATCTTCAGGAATTCTTTCCTTCTGATTAAACATACTCTTCTCTTGAAATATTCTATCAAACCAAGAGTTCATTACTTTGTACGCAGTCATATTTGAATCACAAATAAAACTAAGACTTAAATCTCCAAACAATTTCATCGTTGGATACTTATAGGATGACCCCGTATAATATCCATTGACTTGTTGAGTAGCAGCTGTTGCTGCTGGTAATGATGCTTGGTTACACAAAACTTCCAGTGTACTTCTATCGAAATTAACTGGGAAGTCAGGGTAGTTAAAGATTCCTCCCGTTAAATCAGGAAAAACAACACGAAACTGGTTGGACTTAGCAACACCACCACCACGTATTATCTTTTCCTGAAGCTTAGAGTATAGGTTTGCCATCTAAATAGGCTAAAGGAATACATCTTATTTATGTACAAGCAGGGAGTATACATTCCAGCAAATGCGAGTAAGTACCGAGGGAATCATAGAAATATATTCTATCGCTCCTCGTGGGAAAAGATTTTTATGAGATGGTGTGATAGAAATCAGAATATAATTGAGTGGGGAAGTGAAGAATTCTTTATACCATACCGTGCTCCTGATGGTAAGGTTCGTCGTTATTACCCAGACTTCTACATCAAAGTACGTGAGCAGACTGGTGAATTAAAAAAATATATAATTGAAATCAAACCAGACAAACAAACCAGAGCACCTGTTCAAGGTAAGAAAACTAAAAAACAATTCCTATATGAATCAAATACTTTCTTAAAGAACCAAGCAAAATGGAAAGCAGCTAGAAAGTATTGTAAGAAAAGACAAGCAGAATTTTTAATCTTCACAGAGAAAGAACTTGGAATCCGTATTTGAAAAACTAGAATCAGCACAAGATGGTCAAGACAGATCCCTAGCTTGGTGGAAGAAGGCAGGTAGTATAGCAATGCGTTCTTCATTTGCTGAAACAAATAAAGATGATATTATAGAAAGAGAAAGAGGTAATCTAGATGACGGAAACGGTGTCAGATATACACCACGAGTAGGTACGATAGTACTCTTTGAATATGATGCTAAGACAACCAAAGACAGACTACCATTTTACGATCAACTACCAGTAGGTTTAGTTTTAAATAAAACTGATCATCATTTTCACCTTGCAAACTTACATTATGTCAGTCCAAAGAAGAGATTAAAGACTATTAGTGCACTATCCGAAGGGAAGATAGATGTACCCCGAAAAGTAATTCATAAATACAAACGTGAAGATGTAAAAAATCGTCTCTATATAGAAATAGCAGAGACGGATTGGGATTCAGCAATCTATATGCCTATAGAAAGATTCGTATCATCTGTAGGAACATTAGAAGTACCCGTAGAATCTCGTAAAGTATGGCTTCGTAATGATCCTGCAACAAAATACAGGTTCCGTGCTACACGTAAGATCATCTAATGAGCAATCGGCATATTAATTTTAGCGACGTTCTGTCATCAAGTAAAGCATCTTTAAGGTTTCCACTGGACAAGGTAGAGAATGCTGATGACTATATTATGTTTAGCATATATGAATACCAACCACCCTTCAGAAAGGCGAAGTGTCTAGACGATGCTGCTGGTAGTGTGTATGGTGGAAAGTATGCTGACTATGATACTACTGGATTAGGTGGTGGTGATCTATCAGGAAGTGAATTTAAAAGAATGGTCCTCTATATGCCAGAGGATATAAGAATGGATCAAGGTGTTAGTTGGAGTGGAAAATCACCCAACAACGTACAAGTTGAAGCAATGAAAGCAATTTCTGCTGGTACTGAGAGTGGAATAAATGCTCAAGCTGCTATTGGTAGTATCAATGAGAGTACAAAAAAAGTAGGACTATCAGGAATTTTAAAAACTCTAGCAGTTAGTCAAGGTTCTAAATTTGGAGGTGTAGATGCTGGTGTTGCAGCTGGAGGTATAATTGGTCAAGTCATCAACCCTAACCTAGAAGTATTCTTCGACAAACCAGAACTAAGAAGCTTTAGATTTAATTGGACATTAGTACCAAGAAATCAAAGAGAATCAAGGATCATTAAAGAAATGATATGGACATTCAAGAGAGCAGCAGCACCAGAACTAGCAACTGCTGGATGGTTCTTGAAAGTACCTAACGTATTTAAAATACAGTATAAGACTGGTGCTAATGACAATCACTGGTTAAATAAAATAAAAGCGTGTGCTTTGACTAATATATCAGTTAACTATACAGCTAGTGGTATGTGGTCAACACTAGAAGATGGTGCACCAACAGCAGTAGGTTTAGACCTTTCGTTTATGGAGATCAAGACCATCCTTGCTGATGATTACGGTGACAATTTCCAATACACAAAACAGTACTACTAATGGGATATTTTAATTACTTACCTAACATATCTCTTGCTACTAGACCTATAAGATTTCCTTGGTCGTCGCAACAGTACGAGACTGCAAAAAATATCTTCAGAAGATTTAAAATAGCTGATGCAGCATTAGATAGTCTACTTTATTACAAAAGATATACAGTAACAGATTCTGACCGTCCAGATTTAATAGCAGAAAAAATATACGGTGACTCTGATTATGATTGGGTTATAATGTTAGCAAATAATATAATCAATCCGTACTTTGATTGGCCTATGTCCTCACCTGTACTGGAGGATTATATTGCTAACAAATATGAAAAACCATTTGATATCAAACACTACACAACCAATGAAGTAAAGAATGCCAATGGTGATGTGGTACTACCAGCAAACCAACTAGTTGGAGAAGACTTTTACAAAGCACCCTTCTGGACTAACTATGATGAACCTCTAGAGGATGCACCAGAACCAGTTAACAGTCTTGACTTTGAGGCCAACAGACAATACACAGTAACATCTGCAACTGTAAGACAAACTAGTAGTGGATTTGAAACACAACCTTACTTTGATGCTGGTAGTCCAAGTGCACCTAATGGTGAGTTCCCAATTTTTCCTGCTGAATGGAGTGCAAACCTATCAAGTACAGGATACCTTAAGAGATTTGAAGTTACTAATGGTGGTTCTAATTACACATACCCTCCAATCGTAACACTAGGTGGTGGTATGGCAAATGAATCTGCCACAGCAGTCATTGAGAATGGAGTGGTAACAGAAGTACAACTAGATGGTACTAGATTCGACACAACAGATGATACTAACATCTATCAGTTCGGTGGTGGAGCAACAATTGCACCAAATGGTACGGGTATTGGTTCGTGGGGTGGTTTTAATGTGGGCAGCACTCACCTAAGATTGGGTGATAGTTGGGGTGAAAGATATGCTACCCTAAAGAAAGTTGATATGACTAACTTCGACACTGTTCGGGTGTATGCTATCCGTGGTAATGGTATGAATGGTGGTGAAACACCAGACATTGCAGGTGTAGAGGAACTTCGTTTAAGATATCAATTCCCAACGGATCTTGTTTATAACGGTGCAGTTGGTGGAGAATATATTCAATGGCAAATGTTAGAGACTGGTACTTTCCACTACACCAATGATGTTGAACAATATATGAGTGGGTTGATAGAAGTTTGGGATGGTCCTAATAATGATGGAACTGGTAATTGGGGTCCTACGGTCTTCTATGTTGATATTCAACCAGGAATTGCTAATGTTGGTGGTGGTAATAATTGGGTTTGGGTGTTGGCTGAAGGTGGTGCTGGTGGTGATAGACACGACACACTAAACATATCACAACGTGGACCTGCAAACGCAACCCTTAGATATTTTAAAGGAGATACAGTAGTCTTCAACATACAGTCTGGTACTACTAACGGACTCTGGATGAAAACTCAAGCTGGTACTGGTACAGACAATCAAGTTCAATGGTTAGATCCTAACAACTGGACTACATTAGGTGTTGTTATTCCTGCTACTCCTAATGGTACTGGTTCAGGTAACCTAGAACCATATGATTTCACAGTACCACCAGAAGTTAGAGTAGATAATGTACACTTCCAGTTACAACAACCTGGAAACAGTGGACCTTCATACGATCACTTTGGTTTCACAACAATTAACTTTATAAACAACGATGCATATTATACAGACAGTACAATAACCTTTACCAACAATTCTTTAGACACAACTGGAAGTGGTGCAGAAGCCGTAGTATATCTTGGTAAATCAATTGAAAGTATTACTATAGACAATCCAGGATCATACACTGCTGCTATGGAGAACCTAGTCTTTGGATACTGGCCTCCTTATGGAGGTCACGGTAATCCAGGTACTCGTGAGTACTATCCATCTTGGTCTCTTACTGGTGGTGCTTACCTAGATGCACTAATAGTAGTATCAGAAACTGGTCCTCTATTCCAAGTAGGTGAGAAAGTTACCTTCAGTAACGGTGCAGAGGGTGTAATAACTTCATACGATGCACGTTCTGGTGTGTACGGTGACGATGGTGCTGACGTTCAGTTAAACTTAACTGCTTGGGATAATAACAACCCAGTAACAGAAGGTATGTTATTTGTTGGTGAGAATACTGGTGCTAAATCTGTGGTAAGAACATTTAACTCTAGTGAATTTACAGAACCAACCTATGCTGACAATACTTTAGGTAATAAATTCAGATACAGGCTAACAAGAGAAGATGGTACAACAGGATGGCAGAAATTAGTTAGAGATAGTTTTAGATACAGAGAGAATGATGGATCTATTGTTACCTTACAAGGTTCATCAATAGTAAATGCCATAACTCATCACGAGTATGAAACTAGATTAAATGATGAGAAGAGAAAAATATATGTATTACGTGAACAATATCTATTACAATTCATAGAAGAGATGAAGGCACAGTTACCATACAAAGAATCTTCTGACTTTATAAGTGTATCTCTTAAGAGATCAGCAGTTTAAAAAAATCTAAAGGACAAAAAAATACCCCCAATTTTTTTGGGGGTATTTTAGTATTCAGAAGTGGATTTTAATCCTCTTCTGCTAGTCGTGCGAAGTATGATAGTTGATCATCTTCTGACGTAGTTGGTGCAGTTTCAGCACGTCTAGTAGCAGGAGTAGGAGTGGCAGCTGCAACAGCAACTGGTTCATACTCTTCACTGTCTACTGTTGGTGCAGCAGCACGTTTGTTAGTGCCAAGCACTTCGTTTAACCTAGTCTGTAACTCCTCGTATGATTTGAACTGATCATCAGCAGTGAAAGCGGTTAGTGAGTACTCCTTCTTCCATACGGCTTCAAGTTCAGCATCATCTGAAGCAAGAGCACTAGGGCTATCAAACTCAGACTTGTCATAGTTCCAGAACCCCGCTACCTTACAAATTTTTAACTTGAAGTTAGCACCTTCCCATAGATCGAAAGGATTAATAGGAGTCTCATCTTCAAACTCAGGTTGCATTGCAGCAGTGATCTTATCGTAGATCTTCTTACCGAATTTGTATAAGAATACCTTACCCTCATTCTCAGGGTGTGCTGGATCACGAACGACTTGGATGTTAGTGTAGTAAGAAAGCTTACGCTTCTGCTTACGTGCTATGTCCTTGTCGGAATCAAGACCAGAGTTCCACAACTTGCGGTTGACTTCACCTACTGGATCTTTCTTGTTCACTGTGGTCAAGGAGTTTTCGATGTACCATCCTCCTGAACCTTGAAATGCGTGGGAATAAACCTTTGCCCACGGTAACTCTTCTCCATCTGGTGCTGGTAGGAAACGAATTACTGCGTAACCGTTACCAGACTTATCGAGTTCTGGTTTCCAGAATCTCTCGTCTGCACCTGGACCTTGCTTATTTAACTTCTCTGCTTCTTGGACTAGCTTTTCAAGTGATGTACCTGAACGCTTTTTAAGTGATGAAAATGACATCGGATTTAGTTAGATTAAATTAGATTGAATTTAAAAGGGAGGATATAAAGTCCTCCCTAGTATTTAGTCGTGTTCCACAAGACCATTTGAAGGTTTTGGAGTACCAATCTTCTGATAGATTGAACCCAACCACACCCAAGGTCTACGTAAAGGATCTGTGATCTTATCTACCAACACAAGAGAGACAAACCGTATAGTTATGTTATACAGTTCCTCTAGTTCATCCTGCATCCCCTTGAGATCAGTGTCTATCATCTCGTGTGAAGTAGCACCCGTACTAAAGTCAATTAACTTTAGAGGATTCCGACTAGCGATGTAGTTCAGCATAATCTTCTTCCATATACGAAGAACACGAGTGCTATCCTTTGTGTTAATCAGATCAGCACCGAATCCTCCATCATTAACGAAGTCTTCTGCATCATCACGTGTGTACGCTTCCACTCTACCAACTCTTTTGAATTGCTTGATGACAGCGTTGACATAACCTTTCTCCTTGTTACCAGAGATATTAAGGTCAAGCGACTCTACGTAACGAACCATCGCATCCTTGTCAGCATCTGTAACTCCAGATTCAAAGTCAATTCGACTTGCAAATCTATTACGGATTAGTTCTTTGATTTCCTCCTCCGTAATTGTTACAGCACCTTCGTCACGATTGAAAGTAGCACGCAAGTCATCAACAGCTTCTTCTGTTGTTGCTTGGAATTCAGTACGTGTAGATAAATCTTCTTCGTACTCAGCGTAGATCCAATGTTCGTAACCGTGGACTGGTATCTCCTTGGTTCTATTAAAACCATTTAGAACGGCTTGTTCTGCACCGTCCTGTCGGAGAGATGGTGGGTGTTTGGTAACATCGACACCCTTTGGAATTGTTACTCCCAAAGTCTCGTGATCTTTGGTACCACCCAATCGAACAGTGTTATCTGAGTTCCCGTCTTTATTACGAGTCCTCAATTGTTTAACACGGGGCCATACATACCCCTTGAACTTCCAACCAGGAATTACCCTTGGTGCTGGAAGAGATTGTTCGATGAGATCCCTAGTTTCTTTAGGCGGAACGCCTTCCTTAGGGATCTGTATGTACTGGGATACTGCTATGCTCAAAGCATTCGTATCTTTTCTAAACGACTTCTCAATTATAATACTCTTCGTCTAACCTGTCAAGTAATTGTTTTCTATGTTCCCACGTCTGCCCTGACGTACTCCCTCTGCAAGGGTTTACACACATACTGTCAGAGAACTCATTACATACTAGTCCTGCTAGGTCGTGGGGATCTCCTTCCTTACCTGTAGACCAGTACAACTGATCTTCTATCCACGTTGCACCACACTTAGGACATACTCTCATTGCCAACGTGTAACTGTTAACTCTACTGCTCCTCTGGTATTAACATCTTGATTTTCTATTTGATATCCTTCCTTCTTTGCAGCAGCAGTCAACAGTTCTACAGCATACTGCTGTGAAATTTTATCCAATAATCTTTTGGGTGGTACAGATTGATCCCACGTCTGCAAATCTGCAACCAATTCATAACTCTCTGTTTGAGAGTTCCATCTAAATCCTATATCATTTCCTATCGTTACATCACACAGTACCTTCTCGTGTTGATGGCCTAATGGATTTTCTATGAACTGATTAGTATCAACCTGATAGTTCATCACCAAGAGTGCTTGTATCAACGGTGTTTTTTTCTTCAGTTTTGTTTTTATTGTGCTGAGATGCGACATAGTACTCTGGTTTAAAAGATCTTCCACCTAGATCACCTAAGGCATTCTCGAAAGGTGATGTAATATTTAAACACTCATCTGATACCGCACCGATAACTTCTTCAGTAACTGTGCCATCTTGAGCAATAGTAAACTTTATTGATTGAGGTTTCATTCCATCTCTGCTACGGTCTTCTTAAGTGCTTCAATCATCTGATCTATATTACTAAACACTTCACCAACACTAACATCCTTTGGTATACCAACAGCATTCATAACCTTACGAACCTCATCTGCCATCTTCTGTGCAGCAGGATCATCTTTCTTAGATAGTTCCACACGTGTCCACAAAACACGTTGTTTGTTCAACAGTTCAGTTACTATATCAATGTACTCTTCCTTCTCATCATCATCTAGTTCTGGAAATGCCATAGTCATTTCTGCTAGACGATCTTGCAGAGCATTGATAGTCTTGATCTCTGTCTTTACGAACTCAGAATCTTGGAAGGCCATTAGAACATTAACTTAGCACGAGATGTTTTCTTGATAAAGTTAAGACGTTGTGCGTCATACTTTAGTTTCTCTTTAAGAGGTTTAGAAACTAGTTTATTAATACTGTCTACTTCAATACTATTTTGTTCACAAAAATGAATTATAGCATCAATGTAATTCATATCAGCATTCTCTGAAACTAGCTTTTCAATTTCACCAGCAAATTTTGTAGCAGTCATAAATTTATTTTCAATATCTTCAGGTGGCTGTGGCATAACTCATCTCATATTCTTCAATGGCGGCCTTAAGATTAGAATAATGAGTTGCTTTGTCAGTAGTCTTAACTAACTGACACTCACCATCTTCACAAGCAACAAGAACAGCAAACTGTTCTACCTCTATACCATATCTTTCGTAAAACATATAGCCATAGGCACACATCTGAGTGAAATATCCATCCAAAATGTATTGTTTCTTAGGTGACTTAGATGTTTTGAAATCGATGACAGATAATACTCCATCAAGTTCAGCAATAATGTCAACCTGTCCTGCGATCTTTAACTTATCAGACCATAACATAGACTCGACAAGTCTAGGTCTATCTATTCTATCTATAACACTCTGTGAAGTGCGAAACATCTGTACAGGTAGAGGAGATGCTTTATGCTTCTCAAGATCTAACCTGTTCATAATATAATCTTCACAGATAGCGTGAAAGTTGGTACCTCTGGTAGTAGATCGCTTAGTAACACGGTCTGCTTCCTCTTTACCAACTCTCTTACGCCACTTGTTAATGATGGCCTTCTTCTTTTTCTGATTAGATAATACTGTAGTGACTGAAGGATAGTGTGCACCCTCCACAGCGTAAAGGCGTTTGCCTTCCACCATCTGTCTCTTTAAACTTACCGAGTCAATTAATTTAGAATGATCAAATGTTTTCATCATAACCTTGGTTGATCTTGGAGACCAGATACGATCTAACCAGACCAGACCTCACGATATCCTCAAGACTGAATTCAATCTTACTGAACTCAGGCATACCTTGTAGGATCTGCATAAAATCTAGAATGCCAGTGCGTTCTGTGACCTTAAGTAGGTCAGACTGGCTAGCGTCACCAGCAAAGAAAATCTTGCTGTTCTCGCCAACTCTTGTCATTATACTATCTAATTCGTGAAAATTCAAGTTCTCGAATTCATCTACGATTACAATAGCATTATCAAGAGTCGTACCCCTAAGAAAAGAAGTAGACCAAAAAGATATGGTCTCTTGTCGTTGTAAGTCCTCATAAAGAGTATCAAACTCCTTGTCAGTATACATTGAGAACATATGCTTGACCATATTCCTGTAAGGAATCTGATACAACCAAGATTTGTCCTCGTGTGTGCCAGGTAAGAATCCTATCTCCCTAGTGGGAACTAATGATCTTACAATGTATATTTTCTCATAGGGTGTGTCTTCTGTCAAGACTTCCTTCAATGCTTGATACAAAAGACAAAATGTCTTACCTGTACCAGCACATCCATAAGCAACTAGGTTCTTCCCAGTAGCATACTGTTCCCATAACAATTCCTGTGCAGGAGTAAGAGGTTCTATTGGTTTTAATAGATCTGTGTTAATAGGCTTAGTACGTTTCATCTGCTTAGTGGACAGAGTGGATACGGATTTCTTGCGTGGCATTTAGTAATATTTGTATGGTTTAACGTTGGCACCAGGTTGTTTACTTACTTTATGTAAGACTTCATTCCATCCACCATCGGTTTTCATTCGCCAGTCACCTACTTCTCCCATACTAGCACAACCTTCTGACCAGTCTCTATCCCAGTCAGGATTCTCTTCTCTCCATTCGGTGTAGGCTTTCATTGTCAGGTTGAGAACTTTTGTCTCACCTGTTTCTTTATTTTTTACTGGATATGTTGGCATAATTTTATTTAGTCCTCATCGGGATCTTCTAAACCTAAGATTGTACGTTCACGAAAGTGATCTTCCTGACGGCGTGCTCGATCTGCTGATTTAGAATCATTATATCGATCCTTATTCGCAGCTGCGAATCCTTTTTCCCAAGGCATTAAATCTTGGGTGTCAGTTAGAACAATAGGATCTGCACCAGTCATTCCTCTCATACCCATCTTAGCTTCCTTAGCCTGTTGGGGATTGTCCTTTTCATCTTGTATCTGTTGTTCAATTGCTTCCGTATGAGTGATAGGTTCATTTGAATCAACTTCACGTTCTGTAAATGTAGGTGTTCCTACTATCTTACCATACTTTTTAAGGTCTTCATCAAAATGACTGATTTTATTTACTCTTTTATCAACAATTTTAATACCTTTTTTACCAGTATCTTCATCAGTATCAACCCAAGAAGCAGGTTCTGGTGGTACAAACCCATCTACTCTTTCTTCTTTTGTTCTAGTATGATTATCCATATCAGGATAACTAGGGAATGACTCAGCAGATTTATGTGCCATCATTCTAAGTTTACCTGGCTTGACACAGAGTTTAGGGTTCTGTCTTAGAAAATCCTCTCTACCCTCTAAAGATAGGAACAATTCCCCTACAGATTCACCTGTCTCTCTATTCATAAATTCGTATAAAGGCATCAGAATTCTATCACTGTATTATATCTAGGTCTGTGAGATGGTAATAAAGGTGGTCTAGTAGCGTACGGTATACTACCATCAAATGATATCACTCTGCCTGGCTTTGGTATTATTGCTCTACAGATCTCTTCATCATCATAGAAAACAATCTCTCCACCCCATTCATAACTCCACTCTGGATTAATACAAAATACATTAACAGATTTAGAGTTACTTCTAACGGTACTAGGACGGTCTCCAGCACGTAAAAGATCCGTATAAACAGTTGCTATTGATTCGTAAGAAGGAACGTCACAGACGTTTCTGAGTGCTGTATACAATGGTTCAACTATAATATCATCTTTATTATTCCTTACCCAACTATCATCCTTTAAAGAATAAAATGTATGTGAAAGAAACATAAAAGTTTCTTTCATTATTTTTGGATCTACAACATCATCGTAGATTTTTATATCCATTCCAGTGCCTCTGCCACTATAGGGAACTGGCCTGCAAAGATACATTTACATTCGTTTGCAATATCCATATGTTCTTTCTGTGTACCGTGAGCACTTCTAAGATCAATGTAATGTATCCAAGAACGTACACTACCAGTCATATATAACCGAGTCGGTGTAGCAAGTGGTAGTACAAACCTTGCACACTCCTTAGCAATACCTGCTTCAAGCATTTCTTTGTAGAGTTTCATTCCATCAACGAAATGTCTTTGCATTTTCAATTGAAAATCCTGATTAACAAAAGGATCTACATCATCAATACTATTCTGTCTGTTCTTTGTATCTTGGCGACGTAGTTCTGGTAAAGGAATAATATCTCCTAGTAAACTACTGTCAGCATATCTTTGAGAGAACTCTTGATATGTAAATGATCTGTGTCTTAGTATCTGAGCAGCAAGACCACGTGTAGTTTCTATTTCCACTGTCATATGTGCCTGTTCAAATACAGACCAGTGACCGTGCTTAATACAATACCCCAAGAGTCCTGCGACCTTAGGGTTGTCTTGATTATTAGGATTACTTACCCTAGCAACATACCCCATAGTCTTTTCAGCATCAGGGGTAACAGTAACAAGTTTTACATTCATTCTCGTATTACTTTATAGTTGTAACCACCAGCAGTAAATACTTCTGGCATAAAATTCATAGAGATAGAAACTCTAGTAGAATTCTCTCCTTCAGTACGTTCTGTGTAATGGGAGATATGTCCTGGCCATAATAACAGAATTCCTTCTTTAGCACAACCATTTTGTGACATATTACTAAATTGTGTTCTCTTTGATTGTTGAAAACCTATGTAAGGTCTGCTAGGTGAAGCAGCAGGATTCATAAACACTATGTCACCACAGTCACCTTCCATATTGAGATAATAAGTACCAGATACAAATGCATTAGCGTGTGTATGAATAACTTGTTCACCACCTGGCTTAGTTATGTTAACCCAACAATCTGTAATGTATGCATTTTGTGTACTCTGCCATCCTTGTACATCTAAACAAAAATCAGAGTAGCATTCCTTTAACCACGTAGAAAAGTAATCATAAATCGGTGCATCATTATCTTCTAAAAGATGCTCACCATTTTTCTGATAGTAATGATATAAATTGGGATGCCAAGCACTCTTACCACCACAGTTCCTTAAAGATTCACGTACCGCATCTTTTAATTCTTGATGCTTATCTTCAGGTAATGCATACTGTGCTATAGGTGTAGAGAATGTAGGCATTACTCCTAACCTATTGGGATCAATTCTCATCTAATAACTGTGTTGATGTACGATAGTTTTCAGTATCTTCACTGTCACTCTTAATAATTTTAAAGTTATAGGCACCTCCTACAAATTCTTTTGGTAAAAAATTCATAGAGATAGAAACTCTATTCTCATCTCCTCGTGTCACACCAGTTTGATGTATAAGATGACTTGGCCATAGAATAAGCATCTGTTCTTCACACTTACCACTCACTTCCATTGGATTGAAAGCAGTTATTTCTCTCTTTGAAAATCCAAGACAAGGTTGATTAGGTGACTGTGATGGATTGGAAAAATGTATGCTACCAGAACCTTCTGGCATCTGAAGATAATATGTACCAGAAATAAATGAATTAACGTGATAGTGCATTGACTGACCACCACCTGCCTTAGTTACATTAACCCAACAATCAGTTATATAACAGTTTGTCTTAGACATATTATCAAGGGTCATTTTATAACCCATCACATCCTCTGTCATATTTCTATAACAATCTTCCAACCAATCGTGAAAATGCTGGAAGATAGGATCATCATTGTCATACAAAAGATGCTCTCTTGTATGCTGATAAAAATGTACTAAGTCAGGACTACTTTCATTTTGTCCTGGTTGAACAAGTCTAATTGCTTTACGTACAGCAACTTTTAATTCCTCGTGCTTGTCATCAGGATACTTATAATAAGCTAAGGGAATAGGAAAAATAGATTCAACCAGATCTGGTTTCACATTCATTTAGAAAATCCTTTCTTTCTGCGTCGTTCTTGTTTCTTCTCATAGAGAGAAGTTTTTATTTCAAGTCTTTGCTTTTTCATATAAGCAATCTCTTCATCACTATACAAAAAAGGTTGGTCGTCTAACTTCTTTAATGCTTTATTAATCAATTTTAATTGTGCTTTCAATCGCATAGTTAACATCTCTTGTCTCCATAACGAGGTAAATAGTATGCTTTAAAGTAAGCAACAATACCAGCAGTGATCTTATGGCCTTTAGAAATCCATTCATCAGCACACTGGTAGATATATCTTTGTTCTACTTCTGAACCAAATTCCTTCAGTAGTATGAGTAAAACTGTCTCTCTTAACTTAAGTTCTTCATCTGTAAGCATAGATACCGACCTCTGTAAGTATATAGTACCACACAAAAAGACCCTCGTAAAGAGGGAACGGGACAGATGGGATTTGAACCCACGACCTCTGCCGTGACAGGGC
>CETC01010762.1_pt1 | contig 32446 bp, 52 predicted proteins | sample 326911 | NCBI WGS metagenome assembly CETC01 (sample SAMEA2622694, study PRJEB7988) | marine metagenome | isolation source: saline water (ENVO:00002010), including | reverse complement strand
TCTACGTTCGGGAACGTAAACTCGCGTATGAGGTCTACCTCACTACGGGAAGTTAATTCGGAGCGTTTTGGGCGAAACAGAACGTCCTTGTAGTCTAGTTTTATTTCAGACTCAATTCTCATTAAATTACGTTAAATAATTTTAAAAGGATAACTACTTGGAGTAGTAACGTGCAACAAGCCAGAAGGGTGCGAAGCATCTCCATCAAGTGGTTGCAGTTGTCGAGTCTACGCTCTATTTTGTATAACCAATCTGGTAGCATATACTTTAGAATACCAATATTTCTTGATGAAGTCAAGCTAAAGTGTAATAATTAGTATGGTGGGGCCTGATTGTTTAAAAATTCTAAGAATATTGAACAAACAGGAAGCAGAATACATAAGTCGAATAAAAAAAAGCAAAGGAGAGGAAAAGGCTTTCAACATAAACGGGGTATTAATCATAAGGGAGGCCAAGCGAAGAATAATAAAGGGGCTTGCTTCCAAAAATGAGCCCGAAAAGCCTAAGTCTGGTTGGTTCGGCAAATTCTGGCTTTTCTGATTTGTTCGGCGCTGGGTTTATTGACGCTGTGAACTAACCCTATTTTTTTCCATAAAAATATTATCCACCACATCGGGTCGACATGCCACCAAGAAAGCTGCAAAGTAGCAGAAGAGGGAAAAGCGTGATGGTTGTTGTGCCAAACAGCGGGAATGGAAATAAGCAGAAACAATAAGAAAAAAACGCTACAATACAAAATCTTATCTTGTCCTGAATATAATAAATAAATTAAAATAGTCATTAAGGAGGTTAAAGCTACCACAAAATACGGGCTGTTTCTACTGTTATCTCGTGTTTTGAATGACTTGAGTCCTACAGTATGAGCCAAAGAGTTAACCGCCCAAACGGTGTGTTGTCCAGCCCAAATTCTTATAAAGCCTCCCCAAAGCGCGCCCAGCAAAAAACCCATACCGTTACCAGACCAAAGCCAGCCAACTAACGCTGGGAAAAGTATGCCTATTATAACCCACAGCGTATAATAATTATTGACAATAGCTAATTTAGGTAACTCACCGCGCGGTCCTAGGTCATTAGTAAGTTGGTGTTGTTTATTAAAACCCATTGTTGCGCTTTTTCTGACCATATCATGAACCGCTCTTTGATGATAATTCCAACCCATATGGGCATACAATATTCTCGAAAAAACATTGGTGTTTTCACCATAAACATTCAAGGGCGAATGTGGGTCTTTTTTGCTATCAGAATGCTGGTGATGCTCTCGATGCGTTAAGGCCCAAAAAGATACTGGCCCCATAGCTGGTATAGAACCCAGTATAGCTAAAAATATAGACATATTTTCTCCAGCTTTAAAAGCTTTGTGGGAGAAATATCTATGTAGGCTTATTTCTATACCGATTGCGCCAAGCAGGTACATAGCTAGGAAAATAATCACCTCCATAGCACCAATCCCTGTCCTAAAGGCAAGCCAAACCCCAAAAAAAGTAGCTACCACTGGTAAAGCTTGCGTTATAAAAATAGCAACTCTCCACGCGGTTTCGTTGAAAAGAGCTTTGTTTTTCGCGGTCATATTATTAATGATACGCTATCAACGTTCTTTTTCTCTAATTCTCTCCTTAGCTTTTTTAAAACCTCGCCTTGTATTTGCCTTACTCTTTCCTTCGTTATCCCTAAGTCGGCCCCTACTTCGTCTAAGGTTTTGGCGTTACAATCAATTAAACCAAATCTCTCACTTATAATTACTCTTTCTCGACTGCTTAAATCTTCTAGCAACTCAGCGATAACGCGACTTACGTCAGAATCAACCGCGTTTAATAGTGGGTCCAAGCAACATTCATCCTCTATGGCTTCACCGAGTGAAGATTTCTCTGAGGAGGAATCGCTCCCCGCGTCAGGAGTTCTGCTTTCAGCTACGTAATCAAGAGACATTGGTTTGGTAATTATGGATTTATTTATTGTCTCTATTACGCTCATTGATACGCCGCTATGTTGACTGATTTCTTTTTGTGTCGGCTCCCTACCTAACGCAAGACCTAAGGATACTTTCGTCTGATTGATCCTTTTTAGGTCGTAAACTTTCTTAACGGGTAATCGAACTACTCTGGATTGATTAGATAAAGCTCTTTTTATTTTTTGTTTGATCCAAACCGTCGCATACGACGAAAGCTTTGATCCTTTGGGGGGACTCCATTTATCAACCGCGCTCATTAAACCTATGACTGCTTCCGAAAATAAGTCTTCTGTTTCCATTCCACAGTTTCGATACTCTTGGCAAATTTTCATGGCTAACCGAAGGTTATGGGTAATGAGTTTTTCTCTAGCCTTTAGCTTCTCTGGTAAGCTCGAGGCTTCTCTCATTAGGTTATGAAGCTCTACCTCTTCTTCGTGAGGGAGAACTTTGTGCTTGGATACTTGAGTCATCAATGAGGGCATACTATGTAATCCATCTTTGTATGGTAAAAGTCAACTTAATAATTAAGCCAAAAAACCATCTAATTGCAGAAAGCGCAAGGACAACAGGGAAGGTAATGAATCCCCAAGCTTTATACCAAGCGCTGTCGTGCTTTTTCTTCATGCTGTCAAACTGCTTAGAGAGCATTTTTTCCAACTCTATTCTCTCGGCTGGGTCATCGGCCTCATGCTTTAGAAGATCTAACTCCTTTAGTTGCCCTTTCCAAAACAAAGCTTTAAACTCCAACCAATGGTCACTGTCCTTACCAACGAAATCTCCGTAAAACTCAATTTCTCCAGTAAAATCTTGTTCCAAAATGCCCTTATCTATTCTCTCGGTTTTTGGACCGAACGGCCCCTGTTCTTCATCGTGCACCCTTAGCTCGTAGTCATGAACGTATAAAGTTCCGTCCTCTGAAATCTCATAGTCTTCCAGCATTGAATCTAAAGACTTTGTTTGAAATTGCGTCTCGTCCCACTTTTCGTCAGGGCAATCATCAAGAACTACTTGCGGTATGGGCAGCGCTCGCTCACAAATTAGATAATCGAACATACCCATTATCGCAACTCCTTTCTGAGGAGTCTCCATCTATCGCTATCGATAGACTTTTCCCCGCAATCGATTTGCTTAATCATGTCAACAACCTCCTCGATAGAATCGTAAATATAGTGATGAGGCAGCATACCCATAATCCAGAGCGGAGTTGCGTGTTTACCACCCTCCATAGAAATAAAGATAGGTTTCTTCATTCTAACCGCTGTTACAAGTTCTTCCGCGCTACCCCAGCTTGCAACCTCTGGAAGCAGGTGGGCTATGATAAAATCAGACCTATCAACAAGATTCAGGTCGTAACTACGCACAAGACTCATTCTCTGTGCTACGTCGTTAAAATAACCATGTTTTTGACAATGATCTAAAGAATGGCGAGCGTCCTCGTCCTCTTTAACGTCTTTAACAAATGGCTTCTTGTAAGGGTTAAAGGTGGTAATATTGAGTTTTTCTAACTCATTTTCGACATATTCTCTCCAATCTCTACCGCTAGCATACTGCATATGCCCGACCAGATATGTCCGTGTTTTTTCTAAAACATTATCACAACTCATGATATAAGGATATCATGGTATCTTTTGTGTGTCAAGGAGTAATTTAACCTGAGAAAGTGTTATCCCAGCCATCTAAAACGCAATTAGCTGTTGCGTAGTTGTCTGTGTGGCTTATGCTTATGAGTGCATCGCACTCCCTGTCTTCGTAAACTTTTTTAACTTCGCCACTTAGTCTTACATAGGGTTGGCCCGTGTCTTTGTTTAGAATCTCAATCCTTTTAAAATAAAACGCTGGTCTGGCTCCCAGAGACTTGGCTACCGCCTCTTTCGCGGCGAATCTACCCGCTAAATGAATAAAAGGATTAGCTTGGCTGAAGCAATACTCTATTTCGTTAGAGGTAAACAGCCTCTCTACAAATTTATAACCAAACCTATCAAACATTTTTTTAAGTCTGGAAACTTCAACGATATCTATCCCTGTGCCTACAATCATACTTCCTTTATAAAAAATTTTTCTTTATATTTTTTTTCAATTTTTTTTACGTACGCCTTCGCTGCTAAAAGCCCTTCTTCTGTCAATGGGAACGCTCCATACCTATATTTTTTACCCTTACTTAAAACTACATAACACCTCTGACTATTCTTGCTTCTGGGCATTTTATTTCTTAAAAGTCAAGCTAAGGTGTTTTTTGTCTGATTTACCTAGATATGCATCGAGTTGCTTTTCTATTTTGATTACGTTTTCTTTTTCTAATTGCAGCTTCATAAATAAAGATACTAATTGTTGCGTAGCTTTTTCAACCTCCTCCTCTGGGGCCGCCGACTTTTCTAACTCCTCTATATCGTGTATCTTTAAATCAATTTGTAGGTCAACCCATACTATGCTTTTCATAGAAAGGATCGCTGCTTGCCTAAGGTTTTCTTCTTCACTAGACATCTTTCTGCCTTGTATATTTACAATACGACGATTTCCGTTATAAATCAAGCTTTTACGGAAATTTCTTTTCATTTTCTGCTTTTATCAATTGTTTTAAATTTTTCAAGTGAAAAACCATCCAGCTTTCGCCAACCGTTCGCTGGGCGTTACCACATACGTTTTCCTTACGAAAGTTGGCGTCATCCTGCTTGGCTTTCTCTATTATTTGGTCTAATAAATTATTAATTCTGTTCAGGTTCATCTGGTGGTGTGTCCCAATTATATTTTTTGCCATCAAAAGTCAAATAGTACATTCTATCTCCATCTAGTATCTTAACTCTAACTTTTTTATCTTTACCGGCTACCGAAGCTACTTCTTCAAACAGACAGGAATGACAAATGCAAAATTCCTTCTCAAATAAAAAATAAACTAGTTTTTTATGTTTTTTTAGAATGGTATAATGACTTACAGTATACTCTAAGTCGCAAACATCACAACATAAACAGTATTCTTCTGGGTCATATTCCGAGAGGTCTTCGGGTAAAATGACATGCGCTTCCACGTTTTTATTTACACTTTTTGCCATGCTATTTGAACGCTGGACCTGTAATCCACAAAACTAAAGACCGGCGCAAACCTTTAGTTACTGGTGTAACTCGGTGGAGTAGGTAAGAGGGAAAAATAACCACGTTACCAAGTCCTTTCGGCGTATCACTCTGGCCCGCGTTTATCTTGATTTGCAGGTCTCCTCCCTCATACTCAGAGGGGTCTGATAACTGAACTGTAATACTTATTTTCCTTCTGGAAAATTTATCTGGACCCGTGTCCATATGCCAATCGTAATGCCCTCCGTTTTGTGGGTATTCAGCGTACTGAATTTGCTCATCCATTCCTGATATGTCAAAACCCCAAAGCTCTTGATTGGCCATGTTTACCATTCCCCCGAGTTTAGAGTGAAGCCATAAAAAATTTTCATCCATTGGTATCCAGCCCACCCTGCTTTTTCTAAGTTCCTCCTTGCTTCCAGAAAAAGTAGTAGCGTCTTTTATTTGCATATTTATATCAAATAATTGTTTTTCTAGAAGGTTTATCTCATCACGGGTGAAACCGGCTCTAAAGCAGTAATACTTATCTAGCTCGGCAGTTCTTAAGGTGTCTGTTATAAACGCGGAATACATTTCTAGATTATACGTAGTATTTAGTATAATCTATAAAAAGTTCTTGACCTTTTGGTACTTTCTTATTCGTGAAAAAACAATATTTGTCCTCATCCCACGTCAAGTTAGGCTGATCAGAGTGGTTGAGTTTATATTGAATATACGACACGTTGGGTGTTATACCCATTTCGCTAAAGTACTGAATATGCACACCGTCTTCGTCGTTGTAATATAAATCGTATACGAGCTCTTGAATTGAGTCATCTAGTTGAGCTATTTCATCGTGCGTGATTAGCACGTCTCCCGTAAACTCCGTGTCCGAAAATGGGTTAATTTGTTGAGGTATATCTCTAATAGCGAAAACCCCTACCCCATCTGTTTTTGAGCACTTTAATCTACAGTATGTGTTATGTTTGAGGTTGTCTATTATTTTATCTTTGATGTTCATTTTTTCTTTTAAAAAGCTGGTAGGGCTGATCAGTCCCCCATAGGGTTGTAAAGTTACTATCTAGTAAATCTTCTAGGTCATCTAATGACTGCACGGCTGAGTCTGACTCGCACATTTTTATATATCTATCTTTATCATTTAGCCAATCTTTTCCTGTCCAGTACTCAAAGCTCTTAAAGCCCGCTTTGTAGACGCATTGTTTACCATAGCAGAGACCTAAATATATATATTTAATATCATTTTTTAAAGCATAATCATGAATGAAGCTGATCTGCATTTTACCCAAGGAAAGCTTGGGGTGCCTATAGTTCCAAGCAAATTGGCAACCAAAAATTGAGTCACCGAAAATTTCAAAGCAACTAAACGCTATTAGGTCACTTTTGTAATAAAACATGATAATCCTTCTGTTTTCTACGTGTGATATCATGAAGTTCTTAAAATACTCTTGGTAACCAAATATGGTCTGCACGTCTGCTTCTGGGCTATACCCCTTGAACTTTATGTAAGAAAAAAAGGTCGCGTGCAATTTAAACTTATCTGTTTCCGAAAGATCAGCTGGTTTAGATATTCTATAGGTCAACTCATTACCTAAGTATTTTCTTTTCGCAGCCCTCGTTGTTCTTCCCGGTTTGTATTCCTGAGAGGTTATTCGACCTAATCTAGCTTGAAGCCAAACGTTTTGATCGGTGTCAGCAAAATCTTCAAAAAAATGATCGCCGGGGTAATCCCAGTAAGTTTTATAAAACCCCTGAGACAAAGCCAAGCTTTCCTCACCACTCTCAACTAAGGCGTAGGGTACAGTGAGTTGTATGTCATGTTTTACTGTTTCGCCATATACATTGGCAAAATATATTTTCATTTATTAATATCTTCGGTATCAATAACCTCATAGTCGTATCTGTCATCATCGCTTGTCACCCATTTCCAATTTTGCTCCACTGACCATTTATGGTTGTGCAGTTTTCTTTCTATTACTAGCTCATTGGGTTTAACGCAGAACGACGGATCATGACAACGTAATCGGTTATTAGGTTGTATGGCGTAATTACCGTTATCTAGCTGTATAAAGTGTCCACATTTATGCTGTCCCGCGGCCTCAGAAAAATTTGTATCAACTATATTCTGTTCTTCGGCAGCCCAATCTAGGGTAAAAAGATAGTCTCCCTCGTACTGTTTCTTTCTCCTGCTTATATATTTCATTCTGGAATATTTAATTGCGCCAAAACAACTAACGGAAATGTGATAACTAAAACAGTCCCACAGCATTAATTCGTCTAGCTCCATCGCTGGGGAACCTTCTTTTGAGCAAAAAGCGTGGATCGGTAGTCTCCAGAAAATACCACCGTCTTCCATAAGACAATGAAACAATGGTACGTTATTTGGTATGCTTGCTACCCCGAAAAGCAAGCATGGAAAATAAGTGTTGTGACTGTCCTCTAGGTTTCTTAAGAACTCACCGCGAACAAAACACTCTTGGGGAGGTATGTTAGCGTTCAAATACGCCATTATAGCTCCTCGCTATGACAGTCGCATTTGCATTTATCTATGCGGCATAGACCAACTTTACAAAACCAATGTTTGACTCTTTTTAGCCAAGCTTTAATCGCTCTGGTCCACGCCCCATACTTTTCGGGGTCTTTTATTCTTCCATACATTTTACTTTTTCTTGTCTTTCGATTTCTTCTGAGCCTTCTTCAGCGCTTTTTCGTCTGGATAATCTGGATCGCCGGGCTTTGCTGGTCTATAATTTTTACCTTCTCTTTTCTTCTTGTCTCTGATGTTTTCCCACAAGCCCTTTTTCTTGGCTTCGGCTTCTTCCTCTTTGTCTTTACCACAGCCACATTCATCACAACCGCACTCATCTGGCTCGTTTACTTCTTCTTTTACGTAAGCTAGCTCAGGGTTAATTGCTAGTAGCTCGTCGTGATCAAAAGCGGTTTCGCCATCCCATTCGTATTCACCCGAGGAACCCTCGACTTTTTTTCCGGCTCTCCATTGTTTACATGACCAGTAACGAGCTTTCCATTTTGGGCCGGGGTTATCGCAGTTATGTCTCGCTCTGAAGCTCTTGCGGCGTTCGGGGTCATCTCTCTTAATTTCCATATTTGGATCACCAAAATTAACTTTGACCACGTTTCCTTTTTCGTTCTTAACGTAAACTGAGAATTTTTTCGGACCTTTTGGCGTTCTAAAAGGTTTATTTAGGGTTTTGCCTTCGTTTGCTGATTTAATTTGTTCTGTGAAATCTATTTCAATCGCCTGAGACTCTTTCCACTTAGCGTTGCACACGGCAACTCTTTGTTTGGTGTCCGGAAACTCTTTGTTCATGGTTCCGTTAGACATACATTCTGAAATAAAATCTTTCTTATTTTTTCCGCCTTTTGGTGATGGTAATGGCATAAGCTATTTTCTCCTAACGTTATTTACACACGCTAAGCTAAAATTTTCTCTTCAATTTCTGGATTATTTGAAATAAATATTGGTCTATTTCCTGAAGCCATTAAGTGTTTTCTTGGGTCTATTCCAATTAAATGGAATATTGTAGCCGAGTACTTATCTACGGTAAACGGGTCGTCTTCTGGGTCTGATCCGGTGGGGTCAGAAGTACCATGAATATACCCTTTTTTTACACCCCCGCCAGCCATGGCAACACTAAAAACCCGGGGCCAGTGATCTCTGCCGGCGTTAGAATTGATTTTAGGCGTTCTTCCGAACTCTGTTGTAACTATAACCAAGGTGTCATCTAGCATACCTCTGTGTTCTAAATCAGAAATAAGGGTTGAGTAAGCCTTATCGAATGGAACTAGTTGCCTAGTCATGTTATCTTTAATATTGGAATGGTGGTCCCAACCGCCATAAGTCAGCGTCACAAATCTAACCCCAGCTTCTACAAGTCTGCGAGCCATAAGGAAACGCTGCCCTGCTGAATTCATGCCGTAAGACTCTCTAAGGTCGGCTGGTTCTTTGTCAATCTCAAACGCTGCTCTAGCTTCGGGGGAGCTAAGCATATCGTAGGCTTTGGCGTAAAAAGAGTCCATCGCGAGCATTTGATCGCTTTTTTCAATTTTACTAAAATATTTATCGACCTCGGCTCTCATTTGTTTTCTGCTTGCCCACCTACTGTCGGTTATGCCGTTGGGCAATTTTAGGTCTCTAACAGAAAAATTAGGGCTTTCTGGATTCGAGCCCAAGCCAAACGGGGTATGCTTAAAGCTAAGATACCCAGAGCCGCTATTGCGGCTAGGGTTAGGTATGGCCACGTAAGGAGGAAGGTTCTTACGCGAACCAAGTTCATGAGAAACCACGCTACCAAAACTAGGGTAGACGATAGCTGGGCTAGGCTTCCAGCCGGTCATCATATTATGCGTACCGCGTTCGTGAGCAGCTTCGCCGTGGGTCATCGAGCGGATAACGGTTATTTTGTCCGCGATTTTTGCTGTATGCTTTAGCGTCTCGGAAAATTTCTCTTTAGTTACCGTATCAACGGTACCCAAGGGTCCGCGATACTCTGCGGCAGCTAAATGTTTTGGGTCCCACGACTCTTGGTGGGCCATCCCACCCGGCAAATAGATGTTAATAATATTTTTAGCCTTGCCCTCTTTGCTTTGCTTCCAGTTCTCTGCGGCTAAAATATCGTTTAGTTGTAGGCCAGCTACGCCTAAAGTACCTAGTTGTAAAAAATCCCTTCTCTTCATAACTTCTTTATTATACTACTCGTAGACTTGTTTTCCACAAATTTCGCGAATTTTATTTCGGTTTTGTACTTTTCTAGAACTTTGCGTTCTCCGATGTACATGCTAGAGATATCGTAATCTCCACCTTTAACATATACTTTTGGCTTGGCTAAGTCAAGAAATTTGGTGGCTCTTTTGCCGGGAAAAATGCATACAGCGTCTACAAATGGGAAAGCGGCTAAAAAAAGAGCTCTATCTCTCTCGTTGTTTATTGGCCTACTCGGACCTTTGAGTTGTTTTACTGATTTATCATCATTTATGCCAACTAACAGCTTTGAGCCAAATTTTCTAGCTTCCTTAAGGTAGGAAATATGCCCGAGATGAACAATATCAAAACACCCATTGGTTACAACTAGTTGCACGGCAACCTCTTTTGGCATGGAGTTGAAGTGCGAACTTGCGGGCGACGTCGTCCTTGTGATCTTCTTTCTCCATTCACCCAAGTTGTCAAATCTTATAATTTTGTCGTCAAACTCCGTCTTTGAACTATCGTTTTCTTCTGCCCACTTGGCCCAATATTCGTCAACACGTTTTTGGTGCTCTGGGGTCCATTCGAACTCCTCACCGGGTTTGCACGTAGATACTTCCAAATATCCGGGGTGTCGTTCTTTGGTCCTGCGCCTAAGTTCCTCTGTCCAGTTAAAATCGGGGTCACCGGGTTTTTTATGTTTCATTTGCTAAATCCTCGCCTATTTTATCTATAACCTGTTTGCACACTTGAGGCATGCAGATAACATGGGCTATGTCGTCCTGTACCGCAAGTTGCCATTTTTTTACTATTTTATCGCTCGGACGAGGGAATACAACCGTTATGGCGAAATCGTTTTTCCAAGCCTTTACCCCTTTGGCGTTAAAACTTCTCACCGCGTACTCCGCGTTCCTTACGCATTTTCTTACCATCTTCTTAAATCCATTAAAACCATACTTTTTCATAGCATACCAAAGAACGATTGGGGTAAAACCATTTCTTGAACCACTTACGGTGCTGTCAAGCGATCCAACATATTCTATGGCCCTAGCAATTCTGCCTACGTTGCTTTTGAGGGCTAAAACTATACCGCAGGGCACAGGAGAACCTATGAATTTATGACCACTAATCGACATACTTTGAACTCCTGTCGTAAAATCATAAATCGGAGTATTGTCAATAAACGGCAGGGTCATACCAGCCAACGCTGCGTCAACGTGAATATAGTATTCGGGAATAGCTAAACTATGTAAAACTTTTTTTATTTCATCTATATCATCAATTCCTTCTTTCATCGTCGTGCCAATATTGGCGAATATAATTGGTGGTGCGCAACGCCAAGTAGAAAGCATTTCTCGTAAATCTTGGTAATCCATTTCTCCGTTTTGTCGAGACTTTATCATTACGTGTTCCATGCCTAACATTCTGATGTTTTTGCTTACGCTATAATGGGTATCTTGAGAGTAATAAACTACGCCTTTCGGGTAAAGCTCTCTAGCTAAATAAAGGCCATACATATTCCCTTCTGTTCCTCCGTTAGTAACGTAACCCCAATAATTATCTAATGGGGCATGGTTAAGTCTGGCAAACCAATCTAAAACCTCTAGCTCGAACTCCCTACTATTCAGATGGTAATAGCCTTCCGCAAACGGATCTCCTACGTTGTTTAACGGGTAAGAGAGAAGACCGTATAAGTCAGAATAGTCAAACTGCGTATTGACGGGGTAACCAACAAAAGTTTTTTCTTGCCCTTTAACTAGAGCTTCAAAATTTTTAATCTTTTGTAGATCTGATTTCTTCATTCCAAGGTCAAAAGGTTGAATGTATCTTCGGGTCGTTTCACTTCGCGAACAGTTCCGCCGTGTTTTAATACGTCAAGAGAAATATCATAATCGTTACCGCCATGCTGACAATTATCGCCAAAATATACGATCTGTCCACCAAGGTTATCTCTAACCCACTTGCTGGCTTGAGATTTGTTAAAGCCCTTCGGCTGTATATCTATACTTATTTGGCCGCCTATACGAAAATCTAAATCTGGAAAATCTGACTCTAGCTGCTTAACTATGTTCTTTCTTTCTTTGTGTTTTTTGTCCCACTTATAGTATCTTTCTCTTTCCGCGGTATTGGCGTTTCTGCCGATGGTGGTAAAGTTTAGCATTCCCGGCCTATATTCAAATATTTTACCGCGCCCACCAAGCTTGCTCTTTACTGGGAACGACGTATACATCTGAAACGAAGTTAGTTGTTCTACTAACAGCGGGTCAGGTAGCCAATTGTTTTCGTAAACAAGGCCCTTCCTGTTCCAAAACTGGTTTGCCATTGAACAGAATACGCCGTCTGAGTTGGCGATTACCTCAATCGGGAGTTGCTCGTTGACTTTATCTAAATCGCTACCCGCAACAAAAAAGACAGATTTACCCTCCATCCAATTTAAGAACTTTCTCTCGTAAGCAAGCGACATCCTCCTTCTCGCCTGTGTCAAGGTTCCGTCTATATCAAACATATAGCGAGTTATATTATTCATTCTCACATGCCAGCGCTTGGCGTTATCGCGATTTATCTTATTCATTTGCTCTCTTTACTATTTCAGACGACGACCTTATTTTGTCGCCGAGACCATCTCTCATTTCTATTCCTAGTTCTCCACAAATTCTTCCCTCTGGTACCTCATGGTCTTTCCTGTCTCCACCATTAGCGAAAATATGAGGCTTACATAGAGCCAACGACTTACAAACTGACATATCTTCATCTATCGCTAAAAAAGCTTCATCCACGCAACGTAGGGCCTTGACGATCCTAAGCCTATCTTGCTCATTCATAAATGCTTTACCCTTCTTCATTTTACATTGCTTATCTGTATTAACGATAACAATCAGTTTATCTCCTAGAGTCTTAGCTTTTTCAAGATACTCTATATGCCCTACGTGAATGGGGTCAAAGAAACCGCTAGCTGCAACCGTGGTCAACTCTATATTCATTAAGCTATTCATTATTCTATGAAAGTTTGGGTCATCTAGATACTTCTTCTCCATTTAATTTTAGTAACCTTTCTCTTTCTCTCTTTCTGCGCATATACTCTCTTTTTTGCCTACGCCTTCTTTCGGGGTCTGCTTTATCATACTTCTTCCTTGCTCGTTTCAGAGCTTTCTTACCCTTCTTCGTGCGAAAGTATTTTTTGTGCTTGTCTGCCACGGTATATCGTCCACTATAGACTCAGGTTTTCCGTCGGGAAAAAATTGCATTTTTTTGCTTTTGGTTCATCTCCAAACCCTGTAGCTATCACTATCCATGTGGTAGGTCGAGCTTTCGATTATATCAAGCTCGCTTACCGCGTAAATTTGGTGAGGTACAAGTCGGTGGATGACATAGCAGTCTCCCTCGTATAAATCAACCTCAATGTTCGTAGTTGTCGCTGTGTCAATCGTGGTCAATTTAGCGTGACCATTTAACACGTAAAATGTTTCATGCTTTTGCGCGTGAAAATGCATTGAGAATTTATGCCCTTCTTTGACGTGCAGAATTTTTCCGCAATAATTGTGGACATCATTATTTGCTAGCCAAAGTTCGTACCCCCATGGCTTTGTTACTTTTTTTGGTTTCGTCTTCATGTGACCGCTCTTCCTTTATTTTGTTTCCAGTCTTGCTCTGTTCTGTCTACTTGGTTGTTTCTAGCTATTGAAGCCTCTAAAATAAAAGACTCCATTCCTTGCTCGCTCATTTGGTGGTACAAAGAAGCGATGTCTTTGGGGAAACACGTTCCTCCGTAGCCTCGTTTGCCGTCTGGGCCGGGTACCGCAGAATGACTGTCGCCAATTCTTTTATCTATCGCGATCCCCTGTTTTACAACTTCGTAAGAAATGTTTTTAAGTCTACAAAATTCTTCTATCTCATTAAAAAATGAAACCTTAGTTGCTAAAAAGGCATTACGACCATTCTTAACAAGCTCTGCTTCTTCGGTGCTCATAAAGATAGGGTAAGGCGTAGCTATTTTTTTACTTCTATAAGCTTCAAGAAATAAATTATTAAATGCAGTTTTGGCGGTAAAACTATTAGGGTTTTGTAGGCCAACTACCCAATCCATACATTTTTTAACATCGTTCTCCCAGTTTGCTTCTGTCAAAAACTCTGGCATATACATAACGCCTAGTTTTTTTGCTGTACCCACGGGCACGGTGGACCTTAAAACTATCTTATCGTTGGAAACGTACTGCCTCAATGAAGCTATAGCTTCTTCGACGATTGACGTATTACAAGAGCTTCCGTCTTGACTCATTGGGGTCGGAACGCAGACGAACACTAACTCGCAGTCTTCCATGTCCCTAGGTTGAGTGTTAAACGGCACGCATTTATTAGACGTCTTGTCGTAAATAACAACGTTTATATCTTCGCAACCAAAAAGAGCCGTAGCTTTTCCTACGTACCCATTACCAATAATTCCTATCTTCATAATATAAAATGGTACTCTGGGTGGGACTTGAACCCACAACCCTCTGTTTAGAAGACAGATGCTCTATCCAGTTGAGCTACCAGAGCATAAAGCTACTTTGCTCCTAGCATTGTACATAGATTTCCGTAAGAGGGCAAGTGTTCTTTTTTTACCTCACTCTCTACCTCTAAAAGCTTAGATCTCAATCCATTGGGTTTAAAGGCGCTCATGCAGTTGATATCATAAAAGCGCTCGGGATGTCCTCTATTAATCGCGTAGAGTAACATCCCGAGGTGTTCTTCGGATAATCTATCTAGCTCGTGCCTCCAGATCATTATAGCTTATTGTATCTCATGAGACCTCTACTTTCAAAGGTTTCTTATCTTCCCTCCTTTCTCCTGTGACAAGCAGTACGCCGTCGGTTAGTGTCGCTTTTAGGGTTTTCGGGTCTAGATTAGCCGGTACATCGTAAACCCTAGAATATTTGTAAGATTTTCCCTCGATTTTAGACTCGCCCTCTACAATGAGAAGCTCTTCTTCGTATTGCGCTGTAAGGTCTTTTCTTTTGAGGCCCGGCAAATGATCTAATAGTTTATAGCCATCATCGTGCTCCGTGAAGCTGACGCTACTAACGCTGGTGCGGGTTGTCAAGGGCCAATCGTTGAAAAATGAGTCAAGGTGTCTGTCTAATCCGTTTAGTCTTAATGAATATAACATAGTAACTTACTGAAGCACGTGCCGTGCCAAAATAAAGCAACTGAAAACCCCTTGAAATATAAGGGTTTAGAGGGGGTGTGTGTCACGCTGGCTCAATGTGCCTCATCAGAAAATAGAGACACTGTGTCTCTAGTGCTTAACGCCGCTAGCAAAGAACCATTCATGGGCTACTTTTTTGGAAACCCATTTATCTAAGTCTTCCTCAACGACTAGGTCTGGCACAGACATGGAGGTTTGCTGGAAACATCTCTTAAACATACGGTAGTATTTTCTGGGGTAACTTCCCGCATACGCGGCGCAAACTCCTCTTTCTTTTAGAACCCGTTTTATTTCCATCAATAGGTGCTGCCCTCTGGATCCGATTACTGTGGAATCTTCGGATGGGGCTTCTACATCGTTCAGATCAACGAAGACAACGTCTTGAGAGGAATCTTCTAACTCGCAAATTCTTTCGAACGCGTCTCCATACATTGGGTTAAACCTTTCGTCTTCGAATGCTCCTGAGGAAAAAGTAGGAAGGTACTGCTGGCAAACCTCTACTACTTCTTTGTCTAGTTCTAGCAAGTTTGCTTTTTTAACTGGATAAAGCAGGCTGTTTCTTAACGTGCCTCCATCTCCGCCCCCAATTATGGTAACCTCTAGGTCATTAAAGCATTGTGATTCGTAGTCCAGCGCTTTTTTTCTTTCCATTCCAACCGCGACAAGTCCTGCGTGATATGTTGTCTCTGTGTCCGTGTCCATGGTGTAGCAGTCATTCATGAAAAGAGCTTTTATACCGTCTTCACCCAACGATTGGAGTACCTGTAATTTTTGCCCTGTTTCGGTGAATCTAGAGTGAAGCTCTTTAAATGGTACGCCAAATACTTGACAGTATTCAGCGCTTCTGAATTGATTAAGCGCGTCCTTGTTAGCTTGCATGTAGCTCTGTATATATTTAAGGTGACCAAGGTATTTGTCAACGGTCTCGCAGAGTTCTATGTCTTGTGGGTCGTCGCTCCAGCGTTTGTTGACCATACCTGATAAATCAAGGTCTAACGCCACTTTAAGTAATTTATCAAACTCACCGACGACAACTTCTCTATTTTTAATTCTTTCAGTCTTCATTTATATCCATTTCGTACTCTGTAAATTCGGCTACTTTCTTGAACCCACCGTACTCCAAATACCTACTGAATACTCTGTAATCATTATGCTGTTTGTTTATGTAACAGTTGATAGTTGTTATCCCTCTGCTTGTCAACTGCTCAAGTAATTTATCGATTAAATAAATGGCAGGCCCAGAGGATATGCTCATGTTTTCATCAAGATTACAAAATTTATTTATAGAAATCGCATCGTCAACCCTATTTTCTTCGCAAACAGCGCAGTACTTTTGACTTTTGCATAAGACTTCTATAGTTGCTAACTTATCAGAAGCTAGCCTACAAAAAGTAAAGGCGAGGACCTCGTCTTCAGATTCCGAAAGGATAGATACGTATTCATCCCGACGGATCCAATACAAAAACTGCTTTCTAACCTCACTCAGAGACCAACCTTCTAAATTTGAGGCTGGAGATTTTTTCTCTACGGTAGAATATATATTGAGTATATCGTCTACATCAGACTCTTGTATTTGTCTAGACTTCATTCCCTCTGTATATAATATTGACCCTTCGCTCTTTTGGGTCAAATATTTTATTTAAAATATCTACCGAGGGGTAAGGATCGTTACCGCAAGAAAACAAATCAAAAGCTATAAGCCTTTTTTCTGGCCAAGTATGAAAACTCATATGACTTTCGGAAAGTAGGAACACGGCTGTCTGCCCGTGCGGATCGAAGCAGTGATTCCTTGACCCCAAAATTTTTAACCCGACCTTGTTCGCTACTTGCTCAGCGGCGAAAAAGATTTTTTCTTCGCTTGGTTCATCACAGTCGATTAGGTCAACCATGATGTGTGCGCCAACTGTGCTTTTAGTCAAAATAAAGCGTTGTTCCTCTTTCTGGCGAATGACTTACGTTGTCCAAGAAGAATAGGTTGCTAGATAAAATTTCTCTAGCTAAATCTCGCGTATAATCATATTTGGTGATAACATAAGTGAGGTTTTCGTAGCTTTCCTGTGTTTGGTTATTGGTTTCTTGAGCGAACCCGATCCTTTTTCTTTCGCCTCGCTCTCCCTGACAATACCAGATTCTAGGATCAAACTCATCTGCTTTATAGGATTTGGTTTCTATAAGGATATTGTTTTTAAAAGTATAAGCTGCCGCCGAAGTCTTTTTTAATAAATAAACTTTTTTCTCATTGTTTTCGATATCGATCCCCAAGCCATAGGCGAGGTACTCCGCGATTTGGTCTTCCGATAGTAACGCGGCTGGTGAGACGTCTTCTCCAATTAACGGCTTATATGAGCCCTTTGGTAAACCAATTTGCTCGGGGTTTTCGTAGGGCTTGATTCCGGCCCCCACGAACATGGGAGCAAAGTTAGCCGCCACATCTCCGAACAAAGGTAACAAACTGTTGTCTGGGTCGTAGACGGCGGCAAAACAACGACCCTTGTTTATCTTGTTTTGTTCATACGGGTCTTCCTGAATTGAGAAAGAATGAGATGGTACGTCTTGCAGTCCGTCTTCACCAAGGTCAAACGGTGATTCCTGACCGGACTCTCTGTTCGGTTCATTCTCGTCACAGATATTTAACCAATCCACAAACGCGGGGTCAAAACCAAGAATCGGTGATATGTTTTCGTTCCAAAAATTAGCCTGTTCTACAATCTCTCCCATTTTTATTGCTCCATTAGTTCCTCTATCCCGTCTACAGTTCTTCCGTTCCAATGATAGGTTTCTGAATACACTTTGACAACTTTTCTTTTATTGTCCATTCTAATGTACTTAAACTCCCCACAAACACCACGGAAACACCCAAAATCCTGCAAAGGTAGTGTAGCCGTTTTCGGTGTCGAGCTAAGCGAATGAGGGTCTATGCAGGTCATACGCGCGTGGGTTGCATTCTTTGGTGGGCGGGGAATGAATGTTTCCCAGTCCTTGGTTCCCACCTTAATGTATGGTTTGGCTTTAAATCTCATTTTAAAATTAAAAAAGGGTTAGGAGGCTCGGAAAATTCCTAACTCTCCCAACCCTTAGTTTCTACCCCCCGCCTTACTTGGTGGCAAATTTGGTTGCTTTATTCATCTTGCCAGAAGCAAACTTACGTTTGTCTACAGGACGCCAGCGGCGGGTGTGTTGGTTAACCTTGTCCAGCACTAGAGCATGATCTACAGTCATTGTGCCGTCGGTGTTTTCAGTTACTTGTACTTTATATGTTTTAGGTCTCATCATTTTTTTATTCTAAAACTAATTCTTAGGTATGTCAAGGATATTTTCAAAATTTTCTTCAGCGGTTTTGATTAGCCCTTTGATTTTATTAATGGCTATCTGCGACCTAATAGCTTCTCTTCTTCTGTAATTGTCATTTTTCTCTGATTCTTTTATATTTAGTCTTAGGTGATCAAGCACTGATGTCAGCGTTAAGGCATATACTTTAATATCTTTTTCAGATAAATTTAAAAAATTATTCACCGATTCACTGGTAAAGTCTTCTAGGGGCTCGCTTGTATTATCATCCATGATTATTAATTAGCTCAAGTGCATCACCAAAAGTCCTGCATTCCTTAAAAAGGGACTCGTCTATCGCTTTAATGTTTAGTCTATCCTCTAGCCCCAGCATTATTTCCATCATGTCAAGAGAGTCTAGGTCTAGGTCTTCTTTAAACCTCGTGCATAAACTTATGCTATCTGCGGAAATAGGGCTCTGAAGCGCTTTCATTTCCTCCACTAAAGCTTCTTTTAAGGACTGCTCTGAAATCATTTTTTATTTGTGGTCTTCGGATTTTTAAAGTCAGCCCCGTAGGTGTCATAAAAATAATCTATCGAGTTACCTAGGGTCTTAAACTCTCTGAATTCCTCCATATTCAGCACAACATTGTATTCGTCTTCTATTTCTAATAAAAGCTCAACCATATCAAGAGAGTCCATTCCTAGGTCCTCCTTGAACCTAGAAGGCAGAGATATTGAGTCAATGTTTTCTTTCTCCTGCCAGTGCTCTCTTTTATGACCACAGGTTCCGTTATTGGTTAAGTAACGTTTGACTGTTTTTAAAACTTTAGACTGGAACTCCTCTTTTTCGCTCATCACGTGGACCTTACGTCAAATATGCTTACTGTTTTGAGCTCTCCTCGACACATTACCTTGAAAGACTCTGTGCCATCTAGGGACTGAATTTTTCCAACGCAATTTTCAGGCATTACCCAAACATGCTTTCCTACCATCTTGCTGTGAATGGAAACAATTCGCTCTTCTTTTTCTGTTGTAATCATCTAATTAATATTACTATCGTTTCTTTAATAAGTAAAGCTTAAATTTTTAAAAACACATTTCCGTCCATATAGAACTCTATTTCTTTGGCTTCGATGACTCTTCTAAGCTCTCCGGCTACGTCGTCGCTCAGGGTGTTCAATATGGTTGTATAGGCTTGTCTAGCTTTAGCAACCCTTTGCTTTTTCTTGCATTTGCACCCAACATTGATATTTTTACAGGCCTTTCTAAACGTCATATACGGAGGCGAAGAAAACGCTTGTCCTTTTTTCGTATTTAGAAAATCGAAAAACTCTGTAAAATTATTGAATGCGTACAGTTGGTGTTTGTACTCCTCGCTCACGCCTTCTTGTTTTGTTTTAAAAGGTTATCGCAAAGCTCAATACATTCTTCGCAATGAGATAGTTCTTCGACTAACTTGACCACCTCGTCTACAATGTTGGGGTGGTCGCCAATCCCTACAGAATTATTAGCGTAAATCAACAAGGTCGCTTCAGCCTTATCTCTTCTGGCTGTGAACTGAGACATCGCCGCTTGAATAGTTTTAGGTCCCATAAATATCCTTCATTACTTTCTTTGTTAAAAAATAGAGCAACATGCTCAAAATATTTATAACAGGAAACAACTCAATATTCAAATAAAAAGCAACGCATAGGGTCACCCAAAAACCTAGGCAAATGGGACAAGAGATTAATCTTGTGAAAAAATTATTATATTCTGATGCTAAAAAGTCTGGGTAAGATATGTCATCTTCTAAATTTTCATTAAGACACTTTTCATACTCATCTATTTTAAATAATTTATTTAAACGGAGTACCTTGGCATACTCCAGTAACGCCTCGGTTTCAAACCAAATCAGTAAAATCAGTGCCGCTAGGCAGCTGCCGTTAAATATATCAATCATCTCCATCTCTAAGTCCTGAACTACCAAAGCTATTTTCGCCTCGGTCTGAATTATTTAAATCTTTTACTTCCGAAAAAATTGCCGGTTGGCATCGCTCGATGATAATCTGAGCTATTCTGTCTCCCGGTTTTATTTCAAAGCTACCCGCGCCCATTCCTATCGCCTCAAGCCCGCCTAGATGCTCGGGGTAAGCTAGGTTGATTAATACAACGCCAATCTCTCCCCTGTACGTACTGTCTACCACTCCGGCTAAAACATCAATTCCGTCCTTAAGCGCAAGACCGCTTCTTGGAGCGATTCTACCGTAGTACCCCCGAGGAATCTCCAGAGCAATGCCTGTTGGCACCAGTGCTCTCTGCATCGGGTGAAGGGTCGTGTGGGTTGTGGCGTAAAGATCGAAACCAGCATCGCCAACCTTGTGGTTTTTAGGCTTGCGAGCGTTTGGCCTTAACTTCTTAAACCTTACGAAAACTAAGTCTCCATTCATATCAAATCTGAATACATTCTATGTTGTAGAAATTAAAAATGTCTATCGCTGTTGGGTCTCGGTCATAAATTTCTGCATAAACTACGGTCGGTATTTGGTAGGCCGCTATCATCGTGGCGCAGTACGAGCAAGGCAGGAGCGTGACCGCTAGCAATTTGCACTCCCCACTTCTAAAAAGCGACAAACAGTTTGCTTCCGCATGGATCATATATGGGCGCCGCGCATCCCTGTCTTCCCAAAATTCATCATTAACATTTTTGTTGGGAGCTAGGCCATTATACCCTAGGCCGAGAACCTTGTTGTCCGCGCCCAGCGCACAGGCTCCCACTTTGTGGTAAGGGTCTTCGCTTCTGGTTGCTGCGGTTTGCGCTAGCTGTAGTGCGTACTCTTGCCACGAAAGCCTGTTCATTTATTAAATATAACCTTATTTCTCAGTTATGGCAAGCTTTTTTAGAAACACTCTCGACGTAATGATATGATTAACAATATGAATGTTTTTCAAGCAGGAGCGAGTCTTTTCGAGTGGTTCGCTGAAAATGATACTTTCAGTTTAGAAGAAGATTTTTCGTTGATTAAGGACCTTATTGTAGAAGACCCAGTTCGAGACAAGGCAGCTTTTATTTGCGCTCTAGAAAACCTAGAGAAAATGGAGATGGTTCAGTCTTCGGTAGTAGAGGGGGATAAGAAGGTTTGGGTGCTATGCAGAAACTACAAAAGCATAGAGCAAACCCTAACTCTAACCGCGCCAGTGGCGCAAGAAATGGCTAGGGTTATAAACGCCTTCTGTGATTCGACGGGCACTGAGTCGGAATACTGCGATCCAGCCTCGATACAAGAAAAAGATATAAGTAATTTATTATTCGTATGTACCTTTTTTGCTGAGAATAATAAAGAAGAAACAGATGAAGGAGGAGAAATTCAGGGGTTCTCTGTTGAAAAATAATTTGACACAGAGAAGAGTTTAAGTTACAGATAAGAAAGTTGATCTTTGTGATAGCGGTGAATAGCGCGAGAAACGTTAAGACACCTAAAGCCCGTTAAAAGGCACCAACCGAGTAGACCTAATAAGTCTCACGTTACTGCGGGAGCGCGCGGCGTAGAAGGTTGGATGATATCCCTAGAAACCTAATGATCTCAAAGATGAGAAGGTAGGAGTCACAAGCCAATAAAATAAGTTCCACCGCTTAAAAAGAAGATCACAACATAGCTCATTCGTGTTCGCGAGCTAGGCTAAAAGAGGCTGATGCGAAGAACTAAAGCGGGACGAATGAGGTTTAATTATACCAATTTTACCATAGGGCTCCCTATGTTCCTATGAAAACTCAAGAGAGAATTATAGAAGGTAGGAGTCAACAAAAATTTAAGATGAAAAGTACAATTATTGGATTATCAGGACTAGCAGGTGCAGGTAAAGACTTATTTTTTAGTATTTTATCTCAGAAAGTAAACTGTAAGAGGTTTGCCTTGGCTGACGAATTAAAAAGAGAAACTAAACCTATCCTGTTAGAGAATTACGGAATAGATCCCACTACTTGTTCTCGAGAAGAGAAGGAGAAGATTAGGGATTTTCTTGTTTTTCATGGTAGTTTTCGTCGAGACGAAACAGATGGAAGGTACTGGATAGACAAACTTACTCCATCTCTAAAGGATCACTCTGGCGGATATGCAGTTGTAACTGACGTTAGATACGACGAACACCCACTGGATGAAGTCCACTGGTTAAAGAACGAAATGAAAGGGGTACTCGTCCACATATCGAGATTCACAGAAGTGCCGTATGCTAACGCGCCAAACATAAAACAACGAGCTTTCATTGAGCCTCCTAACGAAAAGGAAAGAATCAACGACCCAATTCTTAAGGAAAAATCTGATTACCAATTCGCTTGGCCTACAACACTTGGTCACGAAAAATACGTAAACACAAAGCTATCTAAACACGTAGATAAATTTTTAACTTGGCTAGAAAAAGACTTGGAGTTTAGGCGCTACAGAGACGACCTACCTAATGAGTAATAGCCTATACCAGCCTATTTTTTGCGTAAAGAACGCTGAACCAGCAAGCCTTAACGAAAGTTTTCCTAAATACAAAGGTAAAGATACGGCTGGCAAATATGACTGGGTTGTTTTTCTGGTTTCTGGCATTAGTCATAGTGGGGAAAATGAGTATAGATGTTCTTATACGATATGTGATTCACGAGACGACTCGTTAATTAAGTCTGACGTAGCTGGATTCAGGGCTGACGACAAGGAGAGTCTTCGTGCTTTTGCTTGCGCTCCTATTAATTTATTTAAAAAAACAAATTTAAATGTTTTTTTATTTGACAAAAAGAAAAGAACGGGCGATGAGGTACATAGTATGGTGCGAGCATGGTCGAAGAACAAGACGACAAACAATTAGTCTGCAACGTTCAAAAAGCAGGTTGTCAAGAAAGCTTAAAAGAACTAATTATTAGGCATTCCGCTCTATGTATTAATGTATGTCAGAGATATGCCAATGCACTTTCTGCTTCTGGCGTATGCATGGACGACGTAATTAAGGAAAAGGACTATATTATTTACAAGTCAGCTATCTCTTACAACCCCGAAAAGGGAGCCAAATTTTCCACATGGGTAGGCAACCATTCTAGATACCAATGCCTTAATAAGATTAACGGTAGCAATCATTATGTATCAATGGATGATGAAAAACTTAATTATTTTATAGAAAACAGCGACACTAGCTCCTCTGAACCGGACGCAAAGGAGACCTCTGAATATATTTTTAGTATTTTATCTCAACTCAAGGATAAAAGAATTGAAACAGTTTTCAGAATGAGATACTTCAGCCCAGAAGCAACTAAGACCTCTTGGTCGGCTATAGCTGATTCACTTGGAGTAAGCACGCAAACAGCAATCAACTTACATAGCAGGGGAGCAGAAGTTTTAAAAAGAAAACTACGAAGTAAAAACTTTTTTGATACAATTTAAATTTTCCCCTTGACTTGATAAAGAGATAGATGTATAAATAGGGTATGTCAGATAACACGAATAATAAATCGGATTGGCAGGAGAGAGAGTTGGGCGCTTTGTGGAAGCAAGCAGGGCGCTCTCAGAACTATCTATCTGGTCACGTTACAGTAGATGGCAAGCAACAGAAAGTTGTCGTTTTTGCAAACAAAAACAAGAAAGACAACGAGCGAGCACCAGACTACAGAGTGTACAAGTCTCAGCCTAAAGCTGAAGCTGAAGCACAAACCACGGAAGCCGCTCAGGAGGAAGACATCCTGTAATGAGTAACGTAGCCCTTAATGTACCAATAAACTCCGTCTCATTTGGACAGGTATCAACTTGTATATTGAGGGAGCTACAATCCCGTGGGGAGATGGACCCGTGTATCTTTCCGGTGGGCGGGTCCATCGATCTTTCCTGTCAGGAACTATCTACGGCTGACTCCTTTGTGGATTGGCTGCAGAAGAATGCTAACAAATCTATATCAGAGCATTCAAAATCAACGCCATGTTTTAAACTATGGCACCTTAATGGGTCATTAGAGTCGGTAAGTGCCGACCAGACCCTTTTTACTTTTTACGAGCTAGACGCTCCAACACCGGCTGAAATTAATATAGCTAAAAATCAGAAAAAAATTCTATTAAGCTCTAATTACTCAGTCAATGTATTTAAGGAGTTTGGTGTGGACACCGCTCACTATGTGCCATTATGTTTTGATAAATATAATTTTAAAGCTACTGGTAAAAAATACTTTAATGATGATAGGATTACCTTTAACTTAGTAGGTAAATTTGAAAAGCGCAAGCACCACGCTAAAGTCATCTCAGCGTGGATTAAAAAATATGGTAACAATAAAAAATACCACCTACAATGCGCTATCTATAACCCATTCCTGAAAGAAGAAGACAACAAAAACATCTTCTCTCAATTAATGGGAGGCGAAAATAAATTTAATGTATCGTTCTTGGGTTTTATGCCTAAGAACGCTCTGTATAATGATTTCCTTAACTCTGGAGATATCGTTGTAGGTATGTCCGGAGGAGAGGGTTGGGGCTTACCTGAATTCCAAAGCGTTGGAGTTGGAAAGCACGCCGTTATTCTCAATGCTTCGGCTTACAAAGATTGGGCGAACGAGAAAAATGCGGTGCTGGTTAATCCCTCCGGCAAGATTGACGCGGAAGACGGCGTTTTCTTTCAAAAGGGAGCCCCATTCAATCAAGGCAGAATCTTCGATTTTAAAGAGGATGAATTTATTGACGCTTGCGAGGAAGCTATCAAGAGGGTAGAATCCAGCAGGGTAAATCAAGAGGGTCTAAAAATTCAAGAAGATTTTACGATAGAAAAAATGGTCGATAATATATTTAGCCACGTATAATGAAAAATGGCTATTTATATTTTTGAACATCCAGATACGAAGGAGACGATAGAGGTTAGTCAGCGGATGAATGAAGAGCACCGCTACGTGGATAAACAAGGTACAGAGTGGCAAAGAGTTTGGGTCGCACCAAATGCATCAATCGATACCCAAATAGACCCCTATTCTCAACAACAATTTGTAGATAAAACCAGAGATAAAGGCATGAAACTCGGCGATCTATGGGACGAATCCGCAAGAATGTCTAAAATAAGACAAAAAAGAACAGGGGTAGACCCAGTTAAAACCAAGTATTTAAAGGATTATAGTAAAAAGAGAAAAGGAACCAAGCATCTAGATGATCCAAGTAGAAAAATTGAAATTTCAGGTTCTTAACCATAAAAAACAGTGTAATTAAAACAGATGAGAGTTGCGTCACATAGCTATAAAGGGTTAATGCCGCCAGTTTCCCACAAATATGCAGCAGGGGACATGACGTCGGCAACTGATATTACCGGAACAATTGCCTCAACATGCCATTGCGTCATTACAGATATAGTAATCAGCGAAGCAGGCAACACTGGTGGGTTGATTTCTCTTAAAGAAGAGACCAGTGGCACCGTAATTACGGCCGCCTATGTGGGAGGCAGGGAAACGAAAGTGATTAATTTAACGCAGCCCATTAAACTACCAACCGCAGGCAAAAAATTACAAGCATTATCAGCGTCCTCCACAAACATCTCGGTAACAATCACTTATTACCAAGAGGTTGCCCCTGATAACGTAAGAATTCCAGCCTAAGTTTAACTAAAAGCAACAAAACTGGACTGATCCGGCTCCCTTCGGGGAGCTTTTTTGTACACATTTATAACCGCGTAATTCTTTTTATTCACAACTTGCTTTTTTTTATTTACCACAACCAGAAAGTGATGTAATATTAATATAGTCCACAGGACATAACCCCTTACATACAATATGAGTAATATTCTAGAAGAAAACCCAAACAGATTTGTACTTTTCCCAATCCAACACCACGACATATGGAATTTTTATAAGAAGTCCCAAGCCAGCTTTTGGACAGCCGAGGAAATTGACCTATCAGATGATCTAGCAGATTATGAAAATTTAGAAGAAGGCGAAAAACATTTTATCAATAATGTATTAGCTTTCTTCGCTGCTTCAGATGGAATCGTTAACGAGAACCTAGCGGAAAACTTCGTGAGAGAAGTTCAGTACCCAGAAGCGAAATGCTTTTATGGTTTCCAGATCATGATGGAAAACATCCACAGCGAAACGTATTCTTTGCTTATTGACACTTACGTTAAAGACAAAGTCGAACAAGATAAATACTTTAAAGCGATTGAGACTATTCCATGCGTGCAAGAAAAGGCTACATGGGCCCTACAGTGGATTAACTCCCCAAGCTTCGCCGAAAGACTAATTGCTTTTGCTGCGGTAGAGGGAATCTTTTTTAGCGGAAGCTTTTGTTCTATTTTTTGGCTCAAGAAAAGAGGACTTATGCCGGGGCTTAGTTTTTCCAACGAACTCATTAGCAGAGACGAAGGATTACATTGCGACTTCGCGGTGCACCTGCACAACGTACACGTGCAGGACAGAGTTCCTCAAGAGAAAATTAAGGAAATCATTATTTCAGCACTAGACATAGAGAAAAGCTTTATAACAGACTCTCTGCCGGTAGACCTAATTGGTATGAATTCTACACTAATGAGACAATACCTTGAATTTGTGGCCGATAGACTTTTGGTTGATTTGAAGTGCGAAAAGGTTTATAATGCAAGTAACCCCTTTGATTTCATGCAGAACATAGCGCTACAAAACAAAACTAATTTTTTCGAAAAAAGAGTAGCGGAATACGCAAAAGCTAATGTCGGAACAGATTCAACAGCCCAACAAGGAGACCTGAGTTTCGACTCGGAGTTTTAAATCATGGAGGTACTGAAGAGAGATGGCTCACTGGAGCCAGTTAAGCTGGACAAGATCGCGGCTAGAGTAAAAAAGCAGACTTGGGGCCTCAATACCCAGTTTGTGGATTACATGGAGATCGTGCAGAAAACCATCAGCGGTCTGCACGACGGAATATCCACGACAGAGCTAGATAACCTCGCAGCAGAAACAGCCGCAAGCCTTTCCTCAATCCACCCAGACTACTCGCTCTTGGCGTCACGAATCGCAATGTCGAGATTATACAAATTAATGCCAAAGCCTTTTTCTAAAAACGCGAAAAGACTTTTTGAAGCAGGCAGTTTGTCTGAGGAAACTTATAATATAATTAAATCGAATTACCAAAAAATTAACTCAATGATCGTAGGGGACAGAGATTACAACGTCGATTATTTTGGCTTTAAAACCCTAGAAAGAAGTTACCTACTTAAGGTAGACGGAGAAATAGCTGAAACACCCCAATATATGTACATGAGGGTTGCCGTAGGCATCTGGGGAGACGACTTTGACAACGTGCAGATAACGTACGATATGTTATCTGAAGGCTATTTTACCCACGCCACCCCTACCTTGTTCAACGCGGGAACCAAAAGAAGTCAACTTGCTTCCTGCTTTCTTATCGGCAACAAGGGCGACAGTATCGAGGGGTTATTCGACACAGTAAAAGACGTAGCTCATATTTCAAAATGGGCAGGTGGCGTGGGTCTTCATGTTCATGACGTTAGGTCAAAGGGTAGCTTCATCAAAGGAACCGGTGGTAAATCAGACGGACTAGTCCCAATGATGAAAACCTACAACGAGGTAGCAAGATGGATCAACCAAGGAGGCAAGAGAAAAGGTTCGTTCGCCATGTACCTAGAACCTTGGCATGCGGACATATACGAGTTCATAGAGCTAAGAAAGAACCACGGTAAAGAAGAAATGAGAGCTAGAGACCTATTCCTCGCTTTATGGATACCGGATTTATTCATGAAAAGAGTAGAAGAGGACGGCGATTGGACTCTATTCTGCCCAAACGAAGCACCCGGCTTATCAGACGTTTACGACGGTTATGGTGCAAACGGTAACGGTAAAAAATTTACAGACCTGTATACCAAGTACGAGCAAGAAGGAGTAGGCAATAGAACCGTTAAGGCTCGCCACTTATGGGCTGAAATCTTAACCGCTCAAATAGAAACAGGAACCCCTTACGTATTATTTAAGGACGCAGCTAATAATAAATCCAACCAAAAAAACATTGGCACAATTAAGTCTAGCAACCTATGCACGGAAATAATGGAGTACTCCAGCGCAGACGAACAAGCTGTCTGTAATCTAGCGAGCATTGCGGTCAACAAATTCGTTGAAATCCCAACTGGGCAAGTTCGCTCTCGCGACAAAGAAAAAAGAACCTACGATTTTGACCAGCTAGAAAAATGTGCCCACCAGATAGCCTATAATTTAAATCGCGTTATAGACATAAACTATTACCCCACGGAAGAAACCAAGAGATCCAACCTCAAGCATAGGCCAATCGGGATAGGCATTCAAGGATTAGCTGACACCTTTGCCTTAATGGGGTTCCCCTTCGATTCAGAAGAAGCCAAAGATATGAACAAAGAGATATTTGCGGCTATCTACCATGGAGCCATGAGGGCTTCTACTGAAATAGCCAAGAAAGAAGGAAGCTACGAAACATTTAAGGGGTCACCTTTGTCCAAAGGCAAGTTCCAGTTTGATTTATGGGGAGCAGAGCCGTCAACAATATGGGACTGGGAAAAACTTAGGAAACTAGTTAAGAAAAACGGAGTTAGAAACTCGCTACTGATCGCACCAATGCCCACGGCCTCCACAGCGCAAATACTGGGTAACAACGAATGCTTTGAGCCGTTCACCTCCAACTTGTACAAAAGAAATACGCTAGGTGGAGAGTTCGTCGTCATAAATAAACACTTAATTGAAGACCTAATGAACATAGACCTATGGAACGAACAAATGAGACTTAAGATGTTCGAGGAGAATGGGTCAATCCAACAAATAAAAGAAATCCCAGACAACATAAAGAAGCTATATAAAACCGTCTGGGAAATTTCTCAAAAGGATATTATAGACATGGCGGCAGACAGAGCAGTATACATATGTCAGTCTCAGTCAATGAATTTGTTTATGGCGGACATAAACCCCGGCAAACTTAATTCAGCGCTTTTTTATTCTTGGAAAAAAGGACTTAAAACAGGTATGTATTACCTAAGAACACAGCCAAAAGCTTTTGCGCTCAAGGGTCTTGGGGTAGAAAGCAAGACCGAAGACGTTACACAAGCCGTAGCTTGTTCTATTGAAAATCCAGAAAATTGTGATTCTTGTGGATCATAGGTGTATTATATTATAGAAGACAAAGCACACCGGGTTAAGACATTCCTTCGGGAACGACCAAAGATCAACTGAGGAAGGACAGCTAAAGTTTTCTAAAATAATTGAGGTGACCCAATATATTGGGGACACTTAGGACGTCTATCTTTTCAGTCCTCACTGTCATTGGGTAATTCATCTCATTATCTATTCTAACGCCGTCGATCCTCCATTCAGGCAAAACAAAATCATCAACAAAATCATACCAGCCCTTGGATTTTAAAGTATTATAATACCTGTCTATCTCCTCTTTTTTAGATTCAATTACAACGGTATAGTCCAAGTCTGTCTTAGCAAGCATAGTTATGTACCTAAAATAAAGGCCCTCGTCACAAGTTAAGTTAGACACGACAATCAGATTCATATAAGATATTACACGGATACCTTGATTATCTGTTCAAATAGAGATATAATTAAATAAATATATGAAAAGACCATTAGTTATTATAGCTTATAATAGGCCTGAATATTTTGAACCAGTTCTTAAGTCCCTGCAGCCGCAAGTAGGAGATGATAGAAAAGTTTTAATGTTTTTAGATGGTGTCAGAAGACACTTCGGTAAAGAATTCGAAGAAGCAGACCAAAAAGGTGTTGCCGAATGCAAAAGACTATTTGAATATTATTTACCAAACGGTGAATGTATTGAATCGAATAAGAATTTAGGTGTAGCGTTCAACCAACTCAGAGCAAGAGAAACGGTGTTTCAAGACTACGAGGAAGCAATCTTTCTAGAAGACGACGCAGTCCTAGAGCCCTATTACGTACAGCAACTCGACAGACTGATGGATTTCTTTAAAGATGACCCAAGAGTAGGCATGGTAAACTGCTTTGGTGAGGGTCACAGAGATAAGGAGCTTTACGACTGGTACCCCTACATCAAAAGGGATGAGGGCTCGGCAGAAAAAACGACAAGTTACTTAGAGCAACAAATGAACAAAGATCGTTTCAAGGGCATGGATCACCTTTGGGCTTACGGGTTCTATAGAAGGGCTTACGAAAAAGTCAAAGAAACCATGAAGGGTTATTACGACCTCATACCGGGACACGAATACAGGGCTCGCCCGCATGAACAAATAATGCAGTTCTGGAGAAACCAAGGCTCATCCAGTAACATCGTCTCTAGCCAAGACTCCGGAACAGCCACAGCGCTGATCCTTAACGATTTTGTAAAAGTATCCACCTACACAAATAACTTCACATACATTGGAGTGTGGGGAGAACACAGTCGGCCAGACAATTTTGACAACGCCGGCTGGAACGACTGCATAACCTATGACAAAGAGCAGTCTGACTTTATTTGGGATGACGAAACCTTTGATTGCATTTCTTCACGTCTTAAAAATAAATATACAGCGGAGAGAGCATATGAATCGTTCAGGCTAGACCTATGAAGCAAGACAAAATAATTGGATTAGGTGGCGTAGGCGACTGCCTTATTATAATTTTCAAACTGCTAGAAAGAGAAAATCAAAACTACAAGTACGTACACTTAGCCAGCAGTGCTGAAAAAGGCGAGATGTGTGCCGAGCTTCTAGACGTTTTTAAAGTACAGCATGAAATATTAGTCACCCCTCAACCTAAGGAGCTCTGGAAAGCCTTGTCTAACAGCTTTGACGAGAGGCTAAATGTTTTTGCCAAGGGGCGAATAACCGCCCCACCGCAACCATACCACTGGGAGCCGTGTATAGACGCTGGTTTTAACGAGCCCTTTAACTCGACAGTTGAAAAAACAGACAGAGTTGTGGTTCAAGTAAACGCGACCTTTCACAAACCTCCCCCAGAGGGGCTAGATAACGTGCATTGCCCAGAAGGAAGACATTACGCTGTCAGACCCTTGGTTGAATATGTAAAAAGAGAGTACCCGAACAAACAAGTTCTTTGGGTTGGGACAGATACCGATTTTAGTTGCGACTTCGGCGAAAACGCCGTTGGGCAATTCACGATGCAAGAAGTAATGGACGAGATCGCTAAATCGAAATTTTTTGTTGGCTTTAATAGCGTGTTACTATACTGGGCTCTAAGAAATAGAGTTCAGAGCACCTTGTTACCTGATCACCAAGCTCGACACGACATGAGAATTCATGACGAGTGGCAAGAATATTTAACGTATTGCGATGAGTAAGAAAAAAGTTTTACATATTACATCAAGCTTTATGCCCCCAAAAGTACAGAGGGACATAAGCTTTATCAATGACGTCTGTGACCCCGAGTTATATACCGGCGCTAGAGTTGGGGGAATCTCTAACATAATTGATCAATTAGCCACGCACCTAGACAAATACGAACACCACATCCTGTTAAGACAACACGTGGATTACGTGCGGGGCACAGCGTTTAACTTTAATGGTCGCATCGCTCACGAAAAGAGAGAAAACATAACCATTCACCACTTCCCGCTAGTTGGAGACACGTCTAAGTTAGAAGAGGTAGATTACACGCTGTCTGGACTACTGAGTCAAGACTACGACGATTTTAAATTTGACATAATTGTCACCCACGTTGTCGAACCCGGCCAAGACTTATCTAAGGTAGATAAAAAAGCTCGATGGATAAACTGCACGCATGGCTCTAATAAAAATTATGACCTAGAACAAAGATACCTAGAGCTCATTGACAACATGCACCTGATGAGCGAATGGCAGCTATCTAACCCAGAGAAAGGTGGATTAAAGGATAAATCTAAAGCGGTAATCGTTGGCCACGGCGTTGACACGAACATTTTTAAACCAAACGAGAAAGCTGATAATCAATATGTCTGGCACGGTAGAATCTCTAACGAAAAACAGATTTTAGCTTTCACTGACTACTTTGGAGAACAATGTAAAGACAAAGAGCTTTATATTATCGGCGGGCCAGACCACCCTCAACACATGGAGGGCTGGCAACAACCCAGAAACGTAATTATGCACGGCAGACTGTTTGACGACATCCTCGCCTTAAACATATCCTTACATGAAAACTATGTGCTACCCTCTCAGTACGAGACCTTCTGCGCTGCATTGCTCGAAGGGGTTTCTTGTTGTAAAAATGTGTATGCCAATTATCATGAGTCCATGGAGTGGGCGAAAGATGTAGTTGTTTTTTCGGAAAACCACATGGAAATGTGCGACAACATTAACCGGAAAAAAACCCTAGACGTAGACGGTTACCAATT